>ENA-OWOZ01002832-OWOZ01002832.1-bioreactor-metagenome-genome-assembly--contig:-NODE-2832-length-12335-cov-3.286833_pt1 | contig 12335 bp, 14 predicted proteins | sample MGYA00238140_ERZ651804 | MGnify/ENA primary metagenome ERZ651804 (study PRJEB26910, sample SAMN07631232) | bioreactor metagenome | isolation source: Switchgrass digestor | place: USA: Dartmouth... | reverse complement strand
AAAGGCAAAGAATATTATCTTGAAGGCGGCAGATATGAGGCAGTTGGAAGCATACATCAATGCCACACCGCTAGGAGATAATGTTCCCCGCGATGTTTATCAAGACCTGGAGTCATCAAATATCGCGGATATGTTCCCCTTTGGGACAGGCGGATTACGCCACAAAACAGGGGTAATCATCGGGCATGACCCCCAGGGGAACATAATCTTTTATAACTGCTGGCATCCTACGCATGAAAACTACAACATTGTGATATTTGGCCGTTCCGGTTCAGGGAAAAGCTATCTTGTTAAGCTCCTGACTGCCAGATCGGTTCTGATTGACATTATGACCGTAGTTATCGACCCTGAACGTGAATATGAAAACCTGATGGTTGGCTTAGGGTGCCCTTATATCAGTTTGTCTCCTGATTCAAAAGACAGCTTAAACATCTTCGATGTTGATCTGGTAGATGAGGATGGTGTCCTGCGTGCTGACTTGGACGATGCTATCAAAGCAGTCCAGGCGGTAGTTTTCCGCATGATCAGGGTTTACGACGAGTCTGTTTTGACAGGCCAAGTAAAAGTAATGATCCTTGAAAAAATCAAAGAACTATACAAGTGTTTTGGAATAACCGAAGACCCACAAAGCCTTTATGAGAATCCAACCAATACAGATATTATTAATGTTTCCGGCATTAGAAAAAAAATGCCCCAGTTAAGCGATCTTGTTAATCTTATGAGGCAGGAGCCTGAGCTTGAAGATGCCGCTAGGATACTTGCCACATTTACCAAAGAGGGCGGAACGCCTTCATCGGCGGTATTTGACTGTCAATCCACAGTAGAAGATATATGGAAGTATCCTATGGTTGCGTTTTCTGTGGCCGGGTTAGATGAGGAAATAATGAGGCCAATAGGATTGTTTGTTGCTACGAGATGGGTATGGAACAAATTATCCCGGGATCGCAGAAAAAGAAAGCGCATCGTGGTCGATGAGGCTCAGACGATGATGGATACCCCTGAAACCGCGAAATGGCTGGAAGATTCCTTCAGGCGGTCCCGGAAAAGAAACATTTCCATGTGCGCCTGCACGCAGGGTTTTGAAGTGTTCCTGAGAGTTAATGAAGGCATGGGTATCTTGAAAAATGCCACAACAAAAATGCTGTTGAAACAGGAAGCCATTGACATTGATGCTATAAGGGAAAAATTCTCCCTATCAGACGGTGAAGCTGAATTCTTGCTTACTGCCCCCAAAGGCTGGGGCATCATAAAAGCCAATGAAGATGCATCTGTGTTCTACGGTGAAGCGACAGAACGCGAACATAGAATGTTTACATCTGACCCTAATGAGTTAGCAGAGCTTTGTAGGAGGGGGTAGAGTGAGAAACAAAAAATTAAAAGCAATCATTGCAATAGCATTAATTCTCTGCATTATATTCCCTGTTGCGATTTGGGCATCCCAAAAACAAGAATTCAGTATCAAGGCTTGGTACGACGAATCAAATAAGCGGATAAATTTGTCTTTTCAACACAACGCTGGCTCAAATGTAAGAATGCGTGTTGAAAACCGCATTGATGGTGGAAAATGGACACAGCTATATGATTTTGTAACAACCCCGCAAGGCGGCTCCCTATATACGGACACTAAATTTTACAAGCCAAAAGGGATTAAAGATGGTCAAAAAATTGAACATAGGGCTACTTTTACTAAGGACGGCAAGATTATAGGGCAAGCTGTAGCTCCAGTAGTAGTATGGGGAGATCCAAAATCGGGAGCCCCTCCGATGTCTCCGCCAAAAGAAGCCCTTGATAAGCCTGACTGGTCCGAAAGGTTAGCTGCGTCTTTAATAGCTGCACCAGCGAAATGGTTGCTGCACGCTGTTGGACTGTCTGATCCGCTTGAACTAATCTATGGAGGAGATTATATAAACCAAACCACAGACGGTTTTCAAAAAGTGCAACCTCAACCGTACTTATCGATTTTTACAAAAAGTGAATGGAACGGACTGCAGGAGTTCTACAAAAAAATAAATGAAATTGTGCCGATAGAATTGGTTTTGGTTGTAATCTTCATGGGTATAGCATATTGGTACTCTGCAACCAGACCTGATTCAAGGATATCTTTTCGTGGCTATGTTGCAGGGCTTTTTTTGGCAATGCTTTTACTTCGTATAGGCGGAATGATGTTTGCTTTTTTGTTTGATATAAACAAATTATTAGTTGCACAGTTCTTCAGTGCAGTCCAAGACAGGCTATCAGAAGGCTCATCCTTTTTAACAGCTTTTATATCGCTAGAACAGGATGGATATATAGGTTCAGCGGTGCTTTTCGTTATTGGTGTGTTAACAGTAGCGATAATAAACTGGCAGTACGTAATCAGAAAAGTAATGATCGCTCTTCTGATAGGTCTGCTCCCTGTAGTAGCTGTAATATCAATAATCAAGCGGGAATCAATAATTATATGGTTCCGTGAACTTATCGCAAACATCTTTTTGCAGGCATCACATGCCGCTGTTATGTCTTTTCTGATTGTACTGGGGACCGCATCAGGCGGACACAAGGGCGGAGTTTTAACAACTTCGCAGTTTTGGTTTACTTTGGTTATCCTGCTCAGCATCCCTTCTATCACAGTTCTAGTGAGGAAACTGTTCGGTGCGGAAGGAGTAGGAACCGGCGCGGTAGGAGCGATGGCTGCAGGGATAGGGTTAGGTTCCCTGTTTGCTATCGGTAACGCATTAAGCGGCAGGAAAGCCTCTGTTCCTGAGGCAAAATCAGATAGCACGCCAAGCGCAGGCGGCGTCATATCAAATATCGCTGCAAAGGGCGGTAGAGCCTTAGCAACAGCAGCAGGCGGCCTTGCAGGCGGAATGATAGCAGGCCCCGGCGGCATGGTAGTCGGAGGTGCTTTAGCCTCCAGGGGCGCCGGGCTTTTTGCTGATACAGCGTCATCGCTGTCGCAATTCATATCGAAGGCTAAAACGGAAGGAATGATAGACGCCTTAGGGCTTGCGGACAGCAAACAAATGCTAGACCCAGAAGCCATGTATGCTGCAGGCCAAACAATGTTCGGCGACAACATAATCGGCAGATCAGCAGGAACCGTAATGGCAGGCGGCGCAGGCATAGCAAGGAGATTGCCCGCATTTAAAGGCAGTGCGGCTGAGCTGAAAACGGTGCAGGAACAGATGGCTGCAACTAAGGCGTCAATACCTGAACTGAAGCAGAATTTGCACAACCTGACGATGCAGAAAAAGATAGCCGAAGCAAGGTTTGACCAAGCCAAAGCACTATATGGCCCGAAGTCCGAAAGGATGCGGTGGGCGAACGAACAGATATCCAAGTTTGAAGGAGGTTATGATGAGGCAACCAAGTTTGTTGCCTCTTATGACAGAAGCGTTCTTGCAGAACAGAACACAATAGAGAAAATGACCGAGGTTTTAAGCGAAAACCCTGATAACGAATACGCTAAAAAACAGCTTGAAGCGGCGCAAGAATCTCTGATGAAACTGAAAGAAGCGGAGCCTAAAGTAAACAATATACGCGAGGCTGTAAAATATATTGATAAATCTTCTGAATACCGGGAAGCAAAATCTTTTTACGAGGATATATCAGCGCAGGAAGCAGAAGCAAGAATGAAACTCCTTCAGGCGGAACGGATGCAAACAAGGGAAGGGATGAAGGAATACTTTCAAAGACTTAATTAGCCGGGATACCCCGGCTTTTTTTATTTTTAGGTGGTGTTTATGGATGAACAGGATTTAGAACGAATGTATCAATCAGCCGCTAAAAATGCGGTAGTCAAATCATTAAGGTTTGGTTCAAAAACAGCCTGGAAGATAGCTAAATTTTGCGCAAAAAAAATCATACCTTCCGTTGTAACTGCTGCAATGCCTATTTTATTGCCCCTTCTTACGGCATTTGGAATAGCTTTTTTTGTTTACTTTGCTGTTTTCATGGTCCCAAAATACATTATGAACCCTACCGGATCTGTCGATCAAGGGATTACCACAGGCATAATGAAGGTTGAAGCGACTGGTTATACAGCCGGTTACGAAAGCACCGGCAAAAGGCCAGGCGACCCCGGATACGGGATCACATCGACTGGAGCAAAAGCGCAGCGCGGTGTAGTAGCTGTTGATCCTAGAGTGATACCATACGGCACACATATGTACATACCTGGTTACGGCTATGGTATAGCCTTAGATACTGGTGGCGCAATTAAGGGAAACAGAATAGACTTATTTTTCGATACTGTGGAAGAGGCAAATAACTGGGGGAGAAAGTGGGTAACAATCCAACTCTTAGGGAAGAGCAGGAACGCCGATTACGCAAATATAGACCTTGCAAACTTTAACGGATCGTCGATAGCAATACTCAGTTTCGGCAACACTGATATAGAGTGGCCTCTTTTGAATGATGAAAAACTCTACAGAAAGTACCTGCAGTTAGACGCTGATTGGTCTGACAGCTATCAATCCCAAGGGGAGTTAGCAGAGTCAACTGTTGCAGCTACAGGTAATGCCGCATCCCAAGTAAAGGTGGGTGAAGTATGGGATCTATCAAATATACCATCTGAGAAGGACCAGGTTGATCCCCATAGGGTTTCATGGTCGCTTCTGGCGTCGCTGGACAAAGTGTTGGGCGACCCTGTAGTCCACGGGGATTCGGGTTTAGAGTCAGAAGGACATGGAAGAAAACCTGATCCCGAAAAACACTTCAACCTGTTGAAACCCGAACTCAAGTGGCAGACATTCACTCTTTATTATTATGAGACCTGGACTGAACAGGAAAAAGACGGGGATGAAGTTAAAGAGAAAACCTACACAAAAGAATATAAGAAAAACATTAAACTGCTGACCGAAGCAAAGTGCTACGATGCCAATTATCAGTATTCATGGGGTCAAAATGTTGTAGAGAAAAAGACCGCAAACGGTTATAAAAAGATAATAACTCCACAATTAAATAATGTCGTCAGGACAGGCCCTTATTACGAAAAGCTCAGGTCAATCCTTCGAGATGCAGGGCTTACTTCCGATATAGATCTGGAGCTTGTTTTAAGGTTTGCTGAAAACATCGACCCTACATTTCAGATCGATCACATGATATATGGAACGCCTTTAGAGATCGACCTCGACACAGAAGGCAGCTTGAATTTTTCCGGGGATAAATTTCCCGTCAATCCTTGTGCAGGCAGAATAACATCTTCCTTCGGTATGAGGGTACATCCGATAACTGGAGTAACCCGTATGCACACCGGCATTGACATAGGCGCGCCTCACGGCAGTCCGGTTGTTGCGGTTGCAAATGGTTATGTTGTGTTTCAAGGATCTCTGGGCGGTTATGGTAACGCCATAATGATTGAACATGGAGACTGCAGAACACTGTACGGGCATTTATCAAAAATCTATGTCAAGGCCGGAGAGAAGGTATATGCAGGCCAAAGGATAGGCGCAGTCGGTTCGACAGGGCTTTCAACGGGCCCGCACTTGCACTTTGAGGTTCGGACAGGCAAAGACAGAACGCAATACCTTGACCCGGCAAAATATCTAAGGTTCTAGATTAATCACCCCTTGCCTTTAGGCGGGGGTGATTGCTATCGGAAGATAAAGCATGATAGGAGGCGATATATTGCTAAAGAAACCAAAACTACCAGCATGTTTTCAGGTGTTAGGTTTTGATAGAATCCCGGACAGGGAGCAGCTTAAAGCGCGGTATAGACAGTTGGCAAGAGTGGTCCATCCAGACAGCGGTGGAAATGTTGAAAAGTTTATCCGGGTCAGAAGGGCCTATGAGGAGTCGATCAAGTATATCGAACAACGGAAGGGGGGTTAATGATGCTCAATAATATCCTTTTGGCCGCCATTGAAGTCCAGCCCATAGAACCATCCCGCATAATTGATGCCGCCCAGGGCGCGGGACAGGGCGCTGTAGTTGCAGGTCAATCATTAGCAGGCAGTTTAGCATTTATTGCTCTCTTCATCGGCGGGTTTATACTGCTTGTTGGCGTGGGGTTGGCTATGGCGCATATCACAAATAAAGTTCTTAAAGCTGGAGCAGGTATTTTTTTAGGCACAATAATAATGTATGTATGCTTAGTATATCCGGACAAAATCATGGGTGTTATATCAGGCATACTTCAATCTTTCTTTAACTATTTATCGTGACCTGGAAGTGGTGCAGATGGAACAAAAAGAATCATTATATGTTGTGTTCGGCAGGCATACAGAACGGGTTGCCGATTACCTTAAAAAACAGGGATACAAAATAATTGGCACAGATAGAACACTAGATGCAGCTGCAATAATGGCTACAAACTTAGACGAAAAGCCGGACGCTTATCTTGTTTTAGGATCGGCCCTTGTTTCAGGGGTTGTCGATGTTGGGATCAATTACGGAGCAGCTTTGCTTGAGAACTTGAACAAGCTCAGATGTGCGGCTCCAAACAGCAGGATTGTTTTACTAGTTCCAGAAACGATTGATCCTGAAGTAGTACAAAGAGTAATCTACATGGGGATATATGATGTGCATATGATCAGCAAGATAGCAATATCTGAAATCCCCGAACTGCTGTCCCAAAGAAAAAGCTATGCCGATTATGGTGTTGAAACTCTCCCTATGCCCACGAAAGCAAGCGGTAAAGCCGAAATCGAAGTTGAGGAAGAAAAAGAGGAAACCAAAAAGACACCGCCTTTTAAGGGTTTAATAGAACTCCTTCATGGTTTTATCGGTGCAATTATTGCCCACAGGGAAAAGAAACGCGTTTTGAAGTGCTTGCCGCCAGGTAATGTGCAGGATAAAAAGAATGATGAAAAATCCAAAGATGAAAGACCTGAAGATAAAAAAGCTTCCGACATTCAGAAACCTGCTGATGTTCAGCAGGAGAAACAAGAAATAGAACCCGTTAAAGAGAATTGCGGTGTTATAGAACGGCCCGTGCGGGCCAACAGAAAGAGGGTTCTATGTTTAGGAATAGATTCAGCGATGTTTGCTGAACAGGGGGTAGAGATCGTCTCCGATCATGAGGATGCGGAGATAGTCATATCTGATATAAACAGCTTTTATTTTGCACCAAAGGATAAGGATCTGATCGTCATAGGAACGGGAACGATCGCTGATTTTGCTGTTAAAACAACGAGGCCGGATGCTTATATAGCTCAAGACATAGAAGATGCCTTAGTCCTTGTGAGACAGCAGAAAACTTTTGTAGAGGAAAAACCTGCTGTGGAAAGTAGTAACAAGAAAAGAGAGATTAACGCTGAAAAGGTTGATATGAGACACTATGAGGCGGATGCAAGACCAAACTTGACTGTGATCTCCAGCGGAAGATCGGGAGCGAAAGGACACATCCTCTCCTTTAAAAGTGCCCTTTATGTTGTATGCCCGTCAAGGCCAGCTAAGGCAGGGGAGATGGCGGCAGATATATCAAAGAAAGTGAAAAACAGTGCCCTTGTCTGTGCTGCTTCAGGAAGCATGGGGGCAATATCTCTGGGAATACCGGCAAAAGATCTGATCTGTTTGGACTGGCGCGTTCCGGGATCGGATGCTCCTGTTAAATGGGAGGGGGTTTTTGTATGGCCGGTAGATCCATACAAATTCTTAAAAATAAATGAATCCCCTCATGGATTGATAGAGAACATTAAACCTAAATTCTCTCTGGTCGTTGTGGACTGTGCAGGTGAATTAGATATTGTTAGTCGGGCTTCCAATAAAGATGGAATAATAGTTCTTTGCGATAAAGCAGATTCCACAACATTATATTGGTTAAAAAACTATGCAGGAAACAATGTATTTTCAGTCGATGTTTCGGAAGCTATAAGCATAATCTCCGCAGAAAACGGGTATGTGCTGACAAAGCAGGACAAAAGAAAAGTTTCAAGAGTTCACGGATAAGCCCCGGCTCAAAGCTGGGGCTTATTCTTTAGGAGGTATGCTGATGGATGAAAAAGGCCAAATGTTTGTTGAATTTGCTGTATGTTTGCCTATATTCCTTCTACTGGCATTTGTAATTATCTCGGTTTCCTTTTGGGGCCTGGGAAACGCATATGTGCGTGAGGCTGCTTTTGAAGCGGCGCGCTATTATTCAGTGACGAACAATGCGGAACGGGCCGTAAGCCTGGCAAAAAAGACATTTATATCGTCAGGCGGGGAGTTATTTATTCAGCCGGGAAGTTTAAAAGTAAACGTGCGCAGACAAGGGACTCAAGCGGTAGCCGAAGTTACTGCAGTTCCCAGGTTTAAAACTCTGGGCGTAGATAGGGTTGATAAACTGCACAAGAAGGCTACATGCAACATGGAGAACAGGTATAGAAATCCGGGCGATTATCTGTAGGGGGTGATGCTTTATTAAAGATGAGAGAGGTTCAATTATGTTGGAAACATTATTTTGCTGCATCTTATTGATAACATTTGTTTTCGCCTGTGTTGAGATAGCAAACATAATCGCCGACAAGACCCATCTCCAAAGGGTAGTCAGAGAGGCCGCAAAAGAAACGGTTGTTGATATGAAAGCATCTGAAGGCAGGAAAAGAGGACAGGAAGTAGCCCGCATGTATTTCGATGACCGGGCTAATCTTGTTCAATTAAATGTCAAACTATCTCAAAAAACACAAGGAACATCGAAAGTACATTATGCTGAAGCAACAGCTTCATACCCCCATAAAAGTAATCTTCTAGGGAAGGAGGTAATATTAAATGCCCAGGCAACCTTCGGCTGGATTGAAACAGGATGAAAGGGGTTCAATCCTGATAATCACCGCGGCTGCCTGTCTGATATTTACTTTTCTCTTTATGGGCATAGTGGAATTCGGCAGGTGGTTGTTAGTAAAAGAACAGGCGCAAACTGCGGCGGATGCCGCAGCTTTAGCTGGGGCAGTATCAGGGATTCGCAGTATAGTAACTCTACAAATTGATGATGCTATAAAAGGTAAATTTACTGTAACAGGCAACGAAAGATCACTCATAGGTCAGGGAGAATGGACAAAGTATTGTTATGCGTATGGAGTTTTTCCGTGCAGTTATAAAGTCATAGATCGGCGTATTGAGTATAACACAAATGATACTAAAAAAGCCGTTGACACATTCCTTGCTATGAATCCAACCAAAGGCAATTCTCAATTAAAGAGTATTAAAGTTCATGGGGATAGAAACGATCCTTATTTTCCTTCGGTTGTAGTCAGTGTAGCCACAAAACTGAAAACAATGTTCCCCAACTCAAATCTATTCCCAAGTGAATATAACTTTGAAGTGTTATCCCAGGGAGACACATTTTTTAAAGACCCTGCAACCGGAAAATGGTCTAAAGCTCCTCCAGACGCAACTGCGGAAGGTTTATTTTAGGGGGCGGTAATTATGAACTATATATCTATTCGCCCATATGTCAACTATCTTATTAACTGCCTGTCCAGCAAAGTTCTGTACTTCATCATTCTGATTCCGGTTCTTCTTGCAGGAATGAGAATATTTGTTTTCAATCTTTTGGATGTGTGCGGAGTACCTTTAAAAGCATCGTTTGCTGTATCTGATATGGTGCTTTTTTTTGTTGTTGCGCTAATTGTTTTTACTCTCATTGACGGGTGTGTGCCTGTTCCGGACTTTATGAGTAGTTCTGATGCGTTTGCTGAATTTATGAAAAAAGTCCGCTGTACAGGACTGTACTAATATGGAGGTGGTTTAACTGGAGATAGCGGCGTTGGCGGCTTTATTGACAGGGGGCGCTGTAGCTTTACCCCTGCTGGCGAAAATAGATTTCAAGAAAAAAACTCCTGAACTAGATGAGATCTTTTGCCGCACTGGGTTGAAATATACCAATGAGGACGACAGAAGCAAATATGCGGCAAAGCTGACACAGGCAGGTATAGATAAACCTTCTGAGTGGTTCCTTGGATTGCGGCTAACTCTGGTGGCTGCTTTTATAATTATGTGTTTGCCTTTGATCATTTTGGGATTGGATCTCTTTTGGGTGGTGTTGTTTGCTCCCTTGGTCTATGTTCTTCCGGGGATATGGTTGAACAGCGCAATCAATAAAAGAAAAAACGAAATCCGTTTATCGCTTGATAGTTTTACGATCCTTTTGTCGGTTGCTCTTTCCGCTGGTTCATCAGATATTGTTGCCCTGCGGGAAGCTGCAGAAGGAATAGCAGGTCCACTGAAACAAGAAGTAAACCGCGCATTGATTGAGCACGACACCGGAAAGAACCTTAATGATGCCCTTTACGATATGGCAGAAAGGTGTGATGTTGAAGAACTGTGGGCAATCGTAAGAGTGATTGTTCAGTCCAGACGGCACGGGTCACCCCTGGCGGAAGAAATGAGGAAGCACTCTCAGTCTATCAGGAATACACGCAGGTTAGGAGTGATGGAGCAGGCAAACAGGTTATCGGTAAAATTACTGTTCCCGGTTTTGTTGATTCTGATGTCTATAATTGCAGCTTTGGGCTACCCTGCTGTTGTTGCTTTACTAGAGGCACTATAAGCAAAGGAGGTGAAACTTTATGAAAGACATTATCGACCTTATGAAAGACGAAAGGGGCCAGGGCATGGCTGAGTATGGTTTGATTATTGCTTTGGTTGCAATTGTTGTTATTGTTGCTTTGACTACACTTGGAACAAGATTAAAGGCAAAGTTTGATAAAGTTTCTGATACTCTTAAATAACCAAATTGAGGAAGGAAGCGCTTTGCTTTCTTTCTTTTTTTTGAAAGGAGTGATTTAGATAGCTTTAAAGAGAAACATGCCATTACTTGTGTCGCTAGGATTGGCAATCCTGGCTGCTGTGTTGGTCTTTGTGTTTGTAAGTTCTATGCAGCCGACTGTGCCGGTAGTTGTGGCACAGAAAAACATCTCGGTAGGAGAGGAAATTACTCCAGATGATGTGGCTATTAAAGATTACCCTTCAAGTGTGGTTTCTGATTCAAATATAAGGAAATTGGATGATGTAATCGGCAAAACCGTTGCTTTTGGCCCTATTTTGCAAGGGGAAGCAGTAAGGGCTGAGCATTTAACAGAAGAAGGTTCGCTTCTGTCAACCCTTAGGACATTTGCTCCTGAAGGGTGGTCAGCGGTTGAATTGCCGCCGGATACGTCGCTGGGAATGAAGGGTTTAAGAAGGGGAGACGTTGTTCAGATCTATGGAGAAGTGGCTGAAGGAGAAACGGCGGTAGTCAAACACATCACTAATGCTGTTGTCCTACAAGTACCTGAAGAAGAAGATGAGATCCAGCAGTTCATCATAGCTGTGCCGGAAAATGTTGTGCCGGTTGTAGCCGGTATAGCTGTACGGGAACAGAAAGCCGCGGTGGTTTTGCCGGATAAGGGGAGTAGATAATGGATAAAAAGTTTCCTTTTCCAATAAACCCTGAAGATGCAGGTGATAATTTTGCTGTTGGTTTTCTTTCTCCGGTTGCTGGGGCCGGAGCCACTACCCTTGCTTGCTTAACCGCTTTATCTCTTGCGGAATCCAATAAAAATGTTGCGCTTGTAGATTTTGCAGGGAAAGCAAGGGCTTACATGGGAATGACAGTGAATGACTGCCCGGCAAGCGTCCTGGATGTACTAGGGGTTAATGAACCATCTAAGATTCGCAGCGCGGGGGTAAACCATCCAAGAAACCTGTTCGTGATACCGGGGGCGGTGCGCCCCCTGGATGTTCCCCAGATAACCAGCAAGTTGGTCAATAAAACAATCTGCTATCTGAAAAATGAATTTGATTACACAATCGCGATTTTGCCCCCTGTATATGAATCAGGTTGGGCGGGCGCTATTGTTTGCGATAATATCAGTTGTGTATTTAAGCCTGACCGCACAGATCTTGACATCTGCAGCAGCATACTTGAGCTGCTTATCCGATTAGGCTGCGGGGGTAGGATAAAAGTTATTCTGAATCAGAGTAAAGCCCCCGGCGCATTATTGGAAGAAGAAGTAGTCGAAATCTTAAAACCGGATCTTACGATAAAATACGATTCTGCCCTGCGGTCAATGTGCAATAAACGATACTTGAACACTGAACAGTACAAAAAACCGTTGTTAGACCTAGTGGAAGGGGGGATTGGGCATGATACAAAAGGTTGATTATGCCCTGCTGGGGACATTGGCCGTCCGCGATGGGATGCTTCAAATGGAATCTGAATTGGTCAGCAATGATAAAGAAGAAATAATTGACCGTGATAATTATGAAAGATTAAAGTCCCATGTGCAGGAATTAGTCCGTCAGCAGTTTTCCCTTGCTGACACAGCCAATGTCCGAACGCCTGTTGTGCGGTCTAAATTTAGAACTATTGCGGAAAACGCCATGCGAAACCTAGGGATTCAAGTAACCGAAGCGGATATGCATATTCTCGTGCAAAAGCTGTTTGACGATAT
>ENA-OWOZ01002830-OWOZ01002830.1-bioreactor-metagenome-genome-assembly--contig:-NODE-2830-length-12345-cov-3.226361_pt1 | contig 12345 bp, 10 predicted proteins | sample MGYA00238140_ERZ651804 | MGnify/ENA primary metagenome ERZ651804 (study PRJEB26910, sample SAMN07631232) | bioreactor metagenome | isolation source: Switchgrass digestor | place: USA: Dartmouth... | reverse complement strand
CTTGAGTGGGTATGGTGGATAACGGATCAGATGCATGATTACTGGCCGGTATGAGTGCATTATTGCTGTTTGAAACCATATTTGCAAAAGAGGCTAGGAAACGGACAGACTGCCGGGGAAAACCTCTAGACTGTTCCTGGGAGATATGCTGGGGATTGCAGTGTGGACTAAGTGGTGATCAGGCTCTGTCATTGGCAACAAGGCAGCTGCAGATTTAAAGGGAAACCGCTGATTTGGCGACATTTCAGTATCTGCAGGGGAAATCCTGCCTGACCTAAGCCGCAAAATTTACTCAGCATATTGCCACCTGTTTATCAGTTAATTGACAGACAAGGACATGATTGGTCATAATAAGTATATATTATGTTTAACGTGTCCTGTACATATATGACAGTGATTGCGGAGGAGTATCAGTTGGATGATAACTGCAGGCGTCCGGCCGACGAAAAGAAGGTGAAATTCAGGTCGACAGCGGTTGCCGGATCAAAAAGCAAAAAAGTAATCTGGGTCCTGACGATAACTTTCGTTTCTTTTTTTATATCTGCAGTTCTGACTGCAGCATCTTCAGATGTTTTAAAAGAAGCTGATATTTTTACAGCATGTCTTGTTATTTTAATAATCATATTTATAAATATTATATTCGATATAATAGGTACGGCAGTTACCGCAGCTGAAGAAGCCCCATTCCATGCAATGGCATCGAGGAAAATGTATGGCGCCAGACAGGCCATAAAGCTCATCCGGAATGCAGATAAGGTATCGAATGTCTGTAATGATGTCGTAGGCGATATTTGTGGTATAATAAGCGGGGCAGCCGGTGCGTACATAATATTCAGGTTAATTGGCGGACAGGAGACTGTAACATTGACAGAGCTGATTGTTACAGGGCTTATCACCGCATTGACCGTGGGAGGAAAAGCACTCGGGAAAAATATAGCGCTGAGCAACAGTAATTTTATAATTTACAAGGTCAGTGTAATTGTAAAGTTTATACTTGATAAATTTACATTCAACAAAAAAGGGAAAGCTAAAAATGGCAGAAAGAAAAAAGGCAGAAAAGCTACTTGATAATATCAGTTCGCCGGAAGATATACGCAAGCTCGATCTTGCCCAACTGGAGACACTGGCTGATGAGATAAGGGAGTTTCTGATTGAAAGAGTCTCAGTTACAGGTGGACATCTTGCGTCCAACCTGGGAGTGGTGGAGTTGACGCTGGCTTTGCACAAGGTGTTCCAGACTCCACGGGACAAGATCATATGGGATGTGGGACATCAGTCATATATACATAAAATAATCACAGGCCGCAGAGAACGGTTTGAGACCCTTAGGCAGCTTGGGGGGATATCCGGCTTCCCCAAACACTGTGAGAGTGAATATGATTGCTTCGATACAGGCCACAGCAGTACATCCATTTCTGCAGCCCTTGGATTCGCAAGAGCCAGGGATATACTTGGTGAGGATTATTCGGTCGTGGCGGTTATCGGTGACGGCGCAATGACAGGAGGAATGGCTTTCGAAGCCATGAATGATGCGGGCCGTTCATCAAATAATATGATCATCATCCTGAATGATAACGGTATGTCCATAAGCAAAAATGTAGGCGGGTTATCCAGATATCTCAGTAAAATAAGGACACAGCCTATCTATTACAAGGCCAGAGACGATATAGACACATTCCTCCATAAGCTGCCGGCTGTCGGGAAAACAGCAGCACGGGTACTGAAAAGGGCGAAGGGGACCATAAAGTATATCGTTATGCCCGATATTATCTTTGAAGAGCTGGGACTCAAATATCTCGGTCCTATCGACGGGCATAACCTGAACGAGCTTGTCAAAGTACTGTCAAGTGCCAAAGGCATGAAAGGACCGGTCCTCATACATGTGATGACCCAGAAGGGAAAGGGCTACAGTTTTGCGGAAAGCAAGCCGCAGGAGTTCCACGGGATATCACCCTTTGAGATAGAGACAGGAGAGGTTAAGTCCAACAGCGGACCGACCTATTCAGATGTCTTTGGAGACAGGATCTCACAACTGGCTGCGAAAGATCCAAAGCTGGTTGCGATCACTGCTGCCATGCCTCTGGGCACAGGCCTGGACAAGTTCTCCAGGATGTATCCTGACAGGTTTTTCGATGTAGGCATTGCTGAACAGCATGCAGTGACATTCGCGGCCGGACTTGCCAGAGCAGGATTAAAACCGGTTGTAGCAGTATATTCTACATTTTTGCAGCGTTCATATGACCAAATCATCCATGATGTAGCACTGCAAAAGCTGCATGTTGTTTTTGCCGTTGACAGAGCCGGACTTGTGGGAGAGGACGGAGAGACCCACCAGGGGCTGTATGATCTGTCATACCTCAGCCATATACCGAATCTTGTGATAGCAGCACCGGCAGATTACGATGAATTTGTGCGTATGCTGGATTATGGCATACTGGAATACGACGGACCGATAGCCATAAGGTATCCCAGAGGTACCGGAAGGGATATGATAGCACAGCCTGTTCCGGTGAAGCCCGGCAGGGGAGTGAAGATCATTTCAGGCGGAGATGTCACCATCGCAGCAGCAGGGAATATGGTTGAAACTGCGCTGAAAACGGCAGAATTACTGCTGAAGAAGGGTATCCATGCTGAAGTGATAAATGCAAGATTTGTAAAGCCTCTGGATGAGAGGCTTATTCTGGAAAGTGTTTCAAAAACACAGGCACTGGTTACGATAGAGGACAACTGTATTCGGGGAGGCTTTGGAAGCAGTGTTCTCGAGCTTCTTAACAGAAATGGCTTCAGTGCCAGGGCAAGATTGTTCGGCTTCCCCGATATGCCCATAACACATGGCTCAAGAGCTGAACTGTATAAGAAATTCGGGCTGGATGCCGAATCGATAGCAAAGGAAACAGAGAAACTGTTAAGGTACAAATGATATAAAGTGGAAAAGACACCTGTGGTGTCATTCGATACGGATGATCAGGGAGGTTCATATATTGAACAAGGAGAGGCTTGATATCCTGCTTGTAAAGAGAGGACTGTGTGAGAGCCGTGAACGTGCAAAAAGCTCTATTATGTCCGGTGTGGTATATGTAAACGGTGAACGTGCGGATAAACCTGGCAGCAGCTACCCGGACGATGCAGATATCCAGATCAGGGAGAACCTGAACCCTTATGTAAGCAGAGGAGGACTCAAGCTGGAGAAGGCCATCAGTTTCTTCAGCATAGATCTTAATGGAAAAACATCTCTGGACATTGGTGCATCCACCGGAGGCTTTACCGACTGCATGCTTAAAAACGGGGCTGCCAGGGTCGTAGCCATCGATGTCGGATATGGGCAGCTGGCATGGGTGCTGAGGAACGATGACAGGGTAATAAACATGGAAAGGACGAACATCCGGTATGTTAAGCCGGAGGATATCGGATTTCTGGCTGATTTTGCATCGATAGACGTTTCATTTATTTCACTCAAAAAGGTGCTTCTGCCTGTAAAAGCATTACTGAAGCCCGGATACGGGGAGGTCCTGTGCCTTATAAAGCCACAGTTCGAAGCAGGCCGCGAAAAGGTCGGCAAGCACGGTGTTGTAAGGGACATGCAGGTCCACAGGCAGGTTGTGGAGGAAGTAACCGCATTTGCGATAGAAAACGGCTTTTACTTCAGAGGCATAACATTCTCACCTATAAAGGGGCCGGAGGGAAATATCGAGTATCTGTGCTACCTGTCACTGGAAAGAGGCCTGAACGACATGGCGGAAATATTGCCCGCTCTGGATGAAGCAGTCCGTAGCTCTCATACAGAATTGAACTAGCAAATGTCAGGTTGGTAGGGTATAATAGGTAAAGGGACACTTCTCTGAAGCAGTGAATTATGAGAAGAGGCATGAGAAATGTCCCTTTTTGAAGGACTTGCGTGGACGCTTCTCTGAAGCAGTGAATTATGAGAAGCGGCGCGAGAAATGTCCCTTTTTGAAGGACTTGCGTGGACGCTTCTCTGAAGCAGTGATTTTTGTGAAGCAGCATGAGAAACGTCCCTTTTTGAAGGACTTGCATTGACGCTTCTCTGAAGCAGTGAATTAAGAGAAGCAGCACGAGAAACGTCACTTTTTGAAAGGCTGACGTTGGACACTTCTCAACGTCCCTTATGAGCCGGAGGTTTGAATGAAGAATATCGGCATCTTAACGAATTTGGACAAGGACAACGATTATAAATATACAAAGATTCTTGCCGACAGCATCGTCAGACATGGAGGTACTCCGCTGATACCTGAGGGGATGGCAGAAGCGTCCGGTGTCGGTGTGCCGTGCGGAACCGAGCAGGACATGATAGACAGCAGCGATGTACTGGTATGCCTGGGCGGGGATGGCACCCTGCTCAAGGCGGCAACGAAGATATATGACAAAGAGCTGCCAATAATGGGCATCAACCTCGGGAACCTTGGATATCTTACCGAAGTGGACAAGAATAATATTGACCAGGCAATTGTGCAGCTGTTTGAAGGCAAGTATAAAATCGAAGAGCGGATGATGCTCGAGGCTGTTATCAGAAGAAACGGGAACGACGTTATTAAAGATGTGGCGTTAAATGATGTGGTGATAACCAGGGGCGCAGTATCAAGGATACTGCATGTGAAGGCATATATAAATGATATGTTCGTTGATACATTCCCCGGTGACGGCCTTATTATATCCAGCCCGACCGGGTCAACAGCATACTCGTTATCGGCAGGCGGCCCCATTGTTGAACCCGACACCAATCTGATGGTAGTGACGCCGATTTGTCCGCATATCCTGTACTCCAGATCCTTTGTCACAAAAGCCGACAGTGTGGTTAAAGCTGTTGTTGCAGAGGAATTTGAGCACTGTGCCATGGTTTCACTGGACGGACGGCAGGGACATGAGATAAAAAACGGAGATGCAGTAGAGGTAAGGAGATCCCAATATACCATAAAGCTGATTAAATTTGGTACGCTAAATTTTTTCAATATATTGAGATCAAAAATTTATTTCAGAGGAGAGAGTCTTAAAAAAGATGAAGTACAGCAGGCATGCAAAAATACTGGAGTTGATTGAAAAATATCACATCGAGACTCAGGAAGAGCTTGCGGAGAAGTTAAGGGAACATGGAATGGATGTGACTCAGGCTACTGTTTCACGGGACATAAAGGAGCTGAGGCTCATCAAGGTAATGGCTGACGGAGGCCGTTACAAGTATGCCTCTATCTCCCAGAATGACGGAAACATCTCAAACAAGCTGCTGACGATTTTCACGGAATCCTTTGTCAGCTGTGATTATGCAAATAATATCGTAGTAGTAAAGACTCTGCCGGGAATGGCTCAGGCATCCGCATCCGCGGTTGATGCCCTCAAATGGGCTGAGATTATAGGGACGATTGCCGGCGATGATACGATCCTGATCATTTGCAGAGCTGAAAAAATAGCAGAGGAACTGGTGGACAAATTAAATAAAATGACACGGTGATGAGACCGGGAAGCGATATTGGGGGTGGATGCGGCAAATATGCTTTTGCAGCTGGATATCCGTAATGTTGCACTGATAGATGAAATCAGTGTGGAGTTGGGTGAAGGTCTTAATGTGCTCACCGGTGAAACAGGCGCCGGCAAGTCTATAATAATCGATTCTATCAATGCTGTGCTGGGCGATAGAGTATCAAAGGATATTATCAGAACGGGTTCCGATAAAGCTTTTGTTGAAGCTGTTTTCAGGGTGGATGCCGAGCGGGTAAGGGACATACTGAGTGATATGGGTATGGAACCCGAAGAAGATGGGACATTGATACTATCCAGAGAAATTACGCAATCCGGCAGAAACACCTGCAGAATAAACGGAAGGATGGTCTCTGTTTCGTTCATGAAGGCGATAGGCGAGAGACTGATAGATATCCACGGACAGCATGACAATCAATCTCTGCTGAAAACGGAGCACCATATAGAACTCCTGGATCTGTTTGCAGGAGAAAGCATCCAGAACCTCCTCAGAGAATATGCCAACCTTCTTGATCAGTACAAAGATGTGGTCAAAAAGCTCAAAGCGCTGTCAGGAGATCCGGGAGAGCGTGAAAGAAAAATGGATCTGCTTCGTTTTCAGATAGATGAGATTAAAAAGGCCAGACTTAAGGACGGAGAAGAGGAAGAGCTCAATAAACAGAAAATGCTGCTGGCCAACGCCGAAAAAATATCCGATACTCTTGCCCAGGTTTACGATATGCTTGTGTCCGGCGAAACAGCCGGAAAGTCGGCCATCGACGCCATGAATGAATCACTTTCGCATCTGAGCTCCGTGTCAAGGCTCGACAGCAGCTATGACAATATATACCGGAGACTCGAGGATATAGTTTACCAGCTGGATGATCTGGCTGCAGACATCAGAAAAAACCAGGAAAGCATCGAATATAACCCCGAAAGCCTGAATGAAGTAGAAGAGAGGCTGGATCTGATATACAGACTCAAGCGCAAATACGGGAAGGGAATCAATGAAATACATCAATTCTGTGAAGAGGCTGAAAAGCAGCTTGAGGAAATAGAAAAGAGTGAGGAAATCGCAAGACTTCTTGCGGAAAAACAGACGGAACTGGAAACACAGCTTTACCTCACTTCATGCAAACTGAATGCAGAGAGGGTAAGGGCCGCATCGGTGCTGGAAAGCAGGATTGGCCGGCAGCTGGATGATCTTGAAATGCGTAATGCAAAATTTAAAGTTGACATCCAGTTTGATGCAGACAACAGCTCCGGGAGAAAATACGGGCCCAACGGACTCGATAAGGTCGAATTCCTGATTTCCCCGAACCTGGGAGAGCCTTTGAAGCCATTGGCGAAAATAGCATCAGGAGGAGAAATGTCCAGGGTCATGCTGGCCATTAAAACGATCCTGGCTGATGTGGACAGGATGCCGACACTGATTTTCGATGAAATAGATACTGGGATCAGCGGCAAAGCGGCACAGAAGGTAGGAGAGAAGCTTTCATATATATCAGCGAAGCATCAGGTGCTGTGTGTTACGCATCAGGCACAGATAGCATCCATAGCTGATCATAATTACCTTATAGAAAAAGTAACAGCTGAAAACAGCACAAGAACAAAAATTATGCTGCTGGACAGTGAGAAAAAGGTGAAGGAGATCGCAAGGCTGATAGGCGGCGAGATAACAGAAACGTCCCTGAAACATGCAGAAGAGATGATAAAAACCGCAAAAAAACCACAAATAGCATGATTATCTAGTCGAAGACAGGAAAATCCGGTGAAATCGCCGGATTTTTTGCTTTTCTTTTTCTTTTTTACCTCCTGTTCATTTATTTGTTTGAATAATTGATTTTGTAAAAGGTTAACTTACAATCTGGGAGGTTGAACAATGAGAAAAGCGACATTTTACAGAAAAGCCCTGATTGTGTTTTTGATTTCATCCATCGCAGTTGTCGGTGCATCATATGCAAAGGTCATACTGTCAGTCCCCGGTGAGCTGGTGCTCATTGAAGGCGAAGAGTATGCATATAACATTGACAGTTTGTTCCCAATCACCATCAAAGCTGACAATGAAGGTATACTGAAAATAAATGGCAAAACATTTGAGTCGCCATATAATCATATCGGAATATCCAAACCTGTTTCACTAAGTTCTGACAGGGATGGGAGCGTAAAGCTGAACCTCAGGTTTTTTGGCCTCATTCCCGTAAAAACAATAAATGTCGACGTAGTATCAAACAAAAACCTTGTTGCCTGCGGCAATACCATTGGGGTCAAGATCAAGCTTGACGGCATACTTGTAATAGGTATTTCGAATGTTCCGTCCAATGGTCAGAAGGTCGTGCCTGTAAGAAACACCGGCATCAAGCCGGGAAATGTTATTACATCCATCAACGATAAGCCTGTCGAAAGCATAGATGATTTGGTTGACGAAATCGAGGCAAGCGGCGGAAAACCTATAAAAATAACTTACAGATCCGGTGATGAAACACAGCACACAACGGTTTCACCCGTAAAATCGTCTCAGGACAACAAGTATCATATAGGTCTTTGGGTAAGGGACAGTACTGCAGGAATCGGTACGCTGACTTTCTATGACCAGAAAACAGGCAGATTCGGTGCCCTTGGACACGGCATCACTGATATAGACACCGGTATGCTTATGTCGGTGAAGTCAGGGGAAATACTGGAATCTGACATACTTGGAGTAAAAATGGGCAAATCCGGTGTTCCTGGTGAGCTGAAAGGTATATTCGATGAGAGTACAAGACTGGGGATCATACAGTCGAATACTGAAATCGGTATATATGGCAAGCTTGAAAAACAGGCTATGCAAAAAATAAAGGGAAGAGTTTATCCAGTGGGTGTCAGGGCAAACATAAAGGAAGGACCTGCCACGATATTGTCGAACATAGATGGTAAAAAAATTGAGGAATACGATATCCTGATTCAAAGAGTATCAAGACAGAATCTGAACGGCTCAAAGGGCATGATCATAAAAATTACGGATGAGCGGCTGCTCAATGTTACAGGAGGTATCGTACAGGGGATGTCAGGAAGTCCGATAATTCAGGATGGAAAAATAGTAGGTGCTGTCACTCATGTGCTGGTCAATGATCCGACAAGGGGTTATGGAATCTTTATAGAAGCAATGTTGAGAAATACAGCAGCGTAGCTGAAATACCAGAAATTAGGAAATAAATGGAAATTTAAGGAAATAATTAACTGCAGCTTTTGTTGCCTTATTGGACAGTAAACTGTCAAAAAGGCTTGTTATCAGCGTTTCACAAGCTGGTTGCCTTCCAGCTGGCTAAAAATATGGCAGTTATGAGAAAATAATACTTGATTAAAGTACAAAACAAAAATATAATGGAAACAACAGTAAAAAATGCATGAATGGAGGGGAGATTAAATGCTGGATAAAAAAATACAAATTGTCATAGCAGACGACAACAAGGAATTCAGCGACATACTGTGCGAATACTTGAACAATCAGGGTGATATCGAAATAGTTGGCATGGCAAAAGACGGCAATGAGGCATGTGAACTGATTGCTGAAAAACAGCCTGACATCGCTATATTAGATATTATAATGCCGCACCTCGATGGACTGGGTGTATTGGAAAAGATCCGGTCGATGCCGCTGAAAAAGCGTCCGCTATTCATTATCCTTTCAGCAGTAGGACAGGACAAGATAACGCAAAAAGCCCTTGCTCTGGGAGCTGAGTATTACATAGTAAAACCCTTCGACATGGATGTTCTGGTGTCACGCATCAGACAGCTCAAAGACGCCAGCCACAGCAATATAATTAGGTCCGATTATGCGATGGAAACCAAATCTACATACAGAGCTCCTTCTCAGCGCAATCTTGAAGTCGAAGTAACAAACATGATGCATGAAATCGGCGTTCCGGCCCACATAAAAGGTTATCAGTATCTCCGTGATGCTATAATGATGGTTGTCAAGGATCTTGATATTATTAATTCGATTACAAAACAGCTTTATCCGTCGATTGCGCGTGAATACAATACTACCCCCAGCAGAGTCGAACGAGCTATAAGGCATGCTATTGAAGTAGCATGGAGCAGGGGTCAGGTTGAGACTATAGATGCACTCTTTGGTTATACTGTCAATCTTGGTAAAGGAAAACCGACGAATTCCGAGTTTATTGCCATGGTGGCAGATAAACTCAGACTGGAAATGAAGGTCAGCTGATACTATACACTGCATTATCTGTTATTAAACACTGTAATATTATACAACACCACCTCCTTACCAGGTGGTGTTGTGAACGGAAAAATATCGATCGATATACATTTTCCGATGGTATTTCCGAATTGTCATAATACTATGGCAAATAGCTGATGCTATTTGCGTCTTGGACTGAAGATTCCCGAGAACATTCTTTTGATCCTGTTTTTGCTGTTTTTCTCACGCCATTTGCCAAGTGCTTTATCTACTTCCTCATAATGCTTTTCCATTTTGCTTTCAAGCTTTCTGAAACTGTTTTCAACACATGCTCCCAACTCGAGTTTTGTTTTGGATATTTCCCTGACGATAAGCTCCTTTGTGTTATCCAGCTCATAGCTTATCTCTTTTGTAAGCTGCTTTCCGAGCTGACCGAAAACTGCCTGCAGCGCTTCCATCTCTTTTCCGGCAGCAGGTATGACGGCAGTGCTGTCAGAATCAGCTGTAACCTGGGACGGCGGGAACAGGGGATCTTCCTGGAGTATTTTTTTAATCGCCTTAATTTCCAGTCCTTCGCTGCGCATTAATTTGATTTTATACATAATGTTGGCCAGATCAGCTGTATAATAGCGGCGGCCTCTGTCGTCCTTCGGTACGTTCAGATCAAATTCCTTTTCATAGAATCTGAGGGTATGGTCTGACAATTGAAGCATGTCACTCAGTTCAGTAATTGAATATCTTTCCTTTAGTACTTCCATTTATATTCCTCCCGGGTAGCATGGTTGCTTATATAATACCATAAATGGGAGAAATAGTAAAATTTTACAGATTTATTTCTTCAATATTTCCAATGCATGTTTTATGTCTTCCGGGACAGGTGCCTCCAGAGAGATCTGCTCACTGGTAAGAGGATGACTGAAGACGGTCCGGAAGGAATGAAGGGCCTGTCTGCCTATTAAATCTCTGTGACTGTTCTCATATTCAGGCAAAGTATATAACGTGTCGCCTAAAAGCGGATGTCCTATAGCCTGGCAATGTACTCTTATCTGATGAGTTCTTCCTGTTTCCAGTCCGAATTTCAGATATGCCGCATCGTCGAACTGCTGAATAACCTCATAATGGGTAACGCAGGGGGCGCCGTCTTCTGCTGCATGTCGGAGCATAATGCTTCCCTCAAGCCTTTTGATCGGAAGATTGACGGAACCGCAGAGTGAAGGCATGGTCCCATGTACTATACCGATGTATTCCTTTTTGTAGGTATTGTTTTTCATCTGGCGGACCAGGCATTCCTGTACATAGGGATTCAGTGCAAACACGATAACGCCTGAAGTATCCCTGTCAAGTCTGCTTACAGGGCGTATCAGCGTCCGGATGCCTTTCTCAAGAAGATGATATTTGAGTCCGTTGGCTATGGTGCCTGTAAAATGAGCATATGTCGGATGCACGACCATGTCAGGCGGCTTGTTTATTGCGATCAGGCAGTCATCTTCATAGAGAATATCCAGATCCATTTTTTCAGGTATTATGTCTTCATTTCCTTCATCCGGCTCAATCAATACTTCAAGCTTATCGCCTTCCGATGGCTTTGCATTTATGTGGACAGGAACCGAATTGAGAAGTATTGCACCGGAATATTTCAATTTTTTTATCAGTCTTTCCGATACATGAAGCTTACTTTTCAGCAGCTGTTTTACTGTCTTTGAGCTGTCATGGGAAGATACTGTCATTTCAAGTCTCATAACATCACCATATAGCCTAATATCTCACTCATATCTCGAAGTATCACATTTATCACCGTTAAGTACCGTCCTCAGATTATTATGTACGTGTCGTGCAAAATGGATATCTCCGCTTTTGCCGAAACATGACCGTGCAGCCAAAAATTCATGTGTAAAGCGTCATACCAATGTTATCTCAGTATCCCGCACAAATCAAGCCCGTACTGTTCTCCACGGCTTGAATTGAAGAGATAAGTAGTATAAAATGGATATATCAAGAATTATACGAAAGAGGCCATTATGAATACACTTCGTCAAAATCAGCTGAAAGAATTGTTTGGTATAGATGAATCAATAATCAACCTTGCAAAAAGTGTTGAAGAAGAAGTCAGAGGCGTTTTCAGCCAAATAGATTCCATAAAGGAAGCAAATCAGTATAAAGTTATTGCGGCGATGCAGCAGAATGGACTGAGCGATTCCCATTTTGCCGGAACGACCGGCTACGGTTATGATGACAGGGGCAGGGAGGTACTTGACGGTATATATGCCGCTGTTTTTAAAGCAGAGGATGCTATGGTAAGACATCAGATCACAGCAGGCACCCAGGCTATAGCTATATGCCTTTACGGCAATCTGAGGCCCGGTGACGAGCTGCTTTCTGTAACAGGCAAGCCGTATGACACCCTTGAAGAGGTGATCGGTATCAGGGGTGAAGGCGCCGGATCCCTGAAAGATTATGGTATAGGTTACAGACAGCTTGATCTGCTGGATGACGGAAGTATAGATATCGACGGTATAAGCGGTGCAATGACACAAAAGACCAAAATGGTACTGATACAGCGCTCCCGTGGCTACGGGTGGAGGCCGTCCATAAGCATAAGCCATATGAAGGAAGCCATAGACAGGATAAAGGCCATAAACAAAGATGTTATTGTTATGGTAGACAATTGCTACGGTGAATTCACTGAAACACAG
>ENA-OWOZ01002828-OWOZ01002828.1-bioreactor-metagenome-genome-assembly--contig:-NODE-2828-length-12346-cov-4.802673_pt1 | contig 12346 bp, 10 predicted proteins | sample MGYA00238140_ERZ651804 | MGnify/ENA primary metagenome ERZ651804 (study PRJEB26910, sample SAMN07631232) | bioreactor metagenome | isolation source: Switchgrass digestor | place: USA: Dartmouth... | reverse complement strand
AACCCTATAAACCTTTTAATATCAAGGCTTATAGGGTTTTTGTTTACTATTCCCACTCAATAGTTGCTGGTGGTTTGCTTGTTATATCATAGACTACTCTGTTTACTCCTTCTACCTCATTAACTATTCTTCTTGAAACCTTATCCAGTACTTCATATGGTATTCTTGCCCAATCAGATGTCATACCATCTGATGAATGTACTGCCCTTAATGCAATAGTATGAGAATATGTTCTTTCGTCTCCCATTACTCCAACGCTTTTTATATTTGGTAATACTGCAAAATACTGCCAAATACTCTCATCTAGCCCTGCAAGTCTTATTTCTTCTCTGAATATCCAGTCTGCTTCTCTTACTATATGCAGCTTTTCTTCTGTCACTTCACCTAATACCCTGATAGCAAGCCCTGGACCAGGGAAAGGCTGTCTATTTACTATCTCGTCTGGAATTCCTAATTCCTTTCCTACTTTTCTTACTTCATCTTTAAACAACTGTCTTAATGGTTCGATTAATTCAAAATCAACATCCTCTGGAAGCCCACCTACATTATGATGGCTTTTAATAACCGATGCTTTATCTGTTCCACTCTCAATTACATCTGGATATATGGTTCCTTGCACTAAATAGTCTATTTGCCCAAGTTTTGCCTTTTCTTCCTCAAATACTCTTATGAATTCTTCACCAATAATTTTTCTTTTTCTCTCTGGGTCTGTTACTCCCTTAAGCTTAGACAAAAATCTATCTCCTGCATTTACCCTAATCAGATTCATATCAAATCTGTTTCTAAATACTTCTTCAACCTGATCTCCCTCGTTCTTTCTTAAGAGTCCATGATCTACGAAAACACAAGTTAAATTTTTCCCTATAGCTTTATGAACTAACACTGCTGCAACTGATGAATCAACTCCTCCTGATAATGCACATATGGCTTTTTTATCTCCTATTTGCTCTTTTAATTTAGCAATAGTATCTTGTACAAAATCTCCCATATTCCAGTTTGGCGTTAATCGACAAACCTTATATAGGAAATTGTTTATTATATCTCTACCTCTCTCTGTATGCTCAACCTCTGGATGGAATTGAACTGCATAAACCTTTTGAGTTTCATTTTTCATAGCAGCCACCGGACAGGTATCTGTTCGTGCAATTATCTCGAATCCTTTTGGAGGTACCTCAATAAAATCTGTATGACTCATCCAGCAAATGATATTTTCATTTATATCATCAAATATTCCCTCTCTATCTAGTATATCAAGCTCTATCTTTCCATATTCTCTTGAATTTGCTCTATTCACTTTGCCGCCAAACATTTGCGCTATAAGCTGTCCACCATAGCATATTCCTAAAATAGGTACGCCTAAGCTAAATACTCCTTCATCACATTTTGGTGAATTATCTACATATACACTAGCAGGCCCACCAGAAAAAATTATTCCCTTTGGAGCTTTTTCTTTAATCTTATCAATCGAGTAATTATATGGCACAATTTCACAATATATATTTGCTTCCCTAACTCTCCTTGCTATAAGCTGACTATATTGCCCTCCAAAATCCATTATTAAAATCATGTTAGTCTACCTCCACAACGTAATATTATGTTTATAATCTGAATAAAACTAGATTTTTATGTAGGAATCAAAAATTGAGATTCACATAAAATATTATAAACGCAAAATTAAATTATTAGTTGAAAAAACTTACATCTAGCTAAACATAAAAATTAAGAATACTTTTCTTGAACTACTGCATAAATGAATTAAATGAAACTAAAGATTTCTGCAGCCTGCTTAAAATTCATTAAGTCAAGTTCTTTATTAAGAATTATAAAGTAGAACTTTCCTATCCTTTATAAAAAAAGTACACAGTCCCTTGAGTGGAATTGTGTACTTAAGTACATAAATAAGCACTAGACTAGTAATAATCTAGGATTTTAGCTTAAATATTCCACTCATAGTCGGAAAATTTACGGTAATCCGGTAGAAACTCCCTAGCCATATTCTAGGGGATATATGAGCTCTGAAAACTATTTTTCCTATAAACTTAACAGAAAATAATATGCTTGTCAACAAAAACTATCAATATTATTAACAATTCTTAATGCAATTGTTCCAAGGGTTCTAAATAAAGTCTAGTAAAAATTTTAGTTACATTACATATCTTTTCAGTTAAATATGTTTTTGCTTTTAGTTTCATTTTTTACAAGCTATATATTTTTTATAATCTGACATAATAATTATACTACAGTTTGGCTATAAAGGTGTGGAGGTGGTATTTTGGAAAAAACTATTACAAAAAATGGTGTGGAGTGTAAAATGCTTCATTTGATTGAAGAACTCTTAAAGCAAGAGCTCCTTCTATCCAAAAAATGTTCCGCCTATAGTCAGACAATATTCGATAGCGAATTGAAAAACATATGCTATAATATCGGAAAAGTTCATGAAGAGAATTATAGGCAGCTGGTTTCTTATTTAAACTCTTGTCGTTAGATAATTAGGTTATTGAGGTGCTTTGGTAGGAAAAATCTATATAAGGAGAGGATTATCTTGTACATAGATAAACACCTTACTGAAAAAGATTTATTGATTGACCTTATCTACTCTGAAAAGCTAATATCAAATTCCTATGATAGCGCCTTAATGGAATCTTCATGCTTAGAACTAAAAAAAACACTTTTACAATGCCACGCAAATATTAGAAAAATACAATCTACTATCCTTAATGCAGCTGAAATCAGAGGCTGGAATAATGGGAAATTAGCTAGTGAAAGAGAAATAGAAAGTTTAGTAAATAGGTATAAATAAAGTTTAGTAAATAGATTAAATAAGGATATTATAAAATTGATGGCTAATTAATTGGTAATAATAATTGATGATTCTTATCACTAAAAAAGGCTGACGCCCAATGAATTTTATTTTTCATTGTGCAGCAGCCTCTTATTTCAAGATATTAATTTAAGCTTCACGGGTTTATTACATCATTCCGCCCATGCCGCCCATTCCTGGCATACCTTGTTCTTTTTCTTCTGGTAAATCAGTTACTACAGCTTCTGTAGTAAGTATCATAGCAGCTATTGATGCAGCATTTTGAAGAGCTGATCTAGTTACTTTTGCTGGGTCTACTATACCTGCTTCTATCATGTTTACATATCTTTCATTTAGTGCATCGAATCCTACACCTTTTTCACTTTCTTTAATTTTCTCTACTATAATTGAACCTTCTAATCCTGCATTTGCAGCAATTTGTCTTACTGGCTCTTCTAAAGCTCTTAAAATTATATTAACTCCTGTTCTTTCGTCTCCAGTAGTAGATTCTAATAATTCTTTAACTTGTGGAATAACATTGATTAATGCAACTCCACCACCTGGTACTATACCTTCTTCTACTGCAGCTCTAGTTGCAGCTAATGCATCTTCAATTCTAAGTTTCTTTTCTTTTAATTCAGTTTCTGTTGCTGCTCCAACTTGGATAACTGCAACTCCACCAGATAACTTAGCAAGTCTTTCTTGTAATTTTTCCTTATCAAATTCTGAAGTAGTTTCTTCTATTTGAGCTTTTAATTGTTTAACTCTATCTTGAATAGCTTGTGGGTCTCCAGCACCATTTACTATTGTAGTATTTTCTTTGTCAACTTTTACAGTTTGAGCTCTTCCTAGCATATCTAATTTAGCTTCTTTTAAGTCATATCCTAATTCTTCAGAAATAACTTCTCCACCTGTTAAGATAGCTATATCTCTTAACATCTCTTTTCTTCTATCTCCAAATCCAGGTGCTTTAACAGCAACACATGTAAATGTTCCTCTTAACTTGTTAACTACAAGTGTAGCTAATGCTTCACCTTCAACATCTTCAGCGATTATTAATAGTTGTTTTCCTTGTTGTACTATTTGCTCTAATATTGGAAGGATTTCTTGAATATTGCTTATTTTCTTGTCAGTAATTAAGATGTATGGATTTTCAAGAACTGCTTCCATTTTTTCTGTATCAGTTACCATGTAAGCAGATAAGTATCCTCTATCAAATTGCATACCTTCTACTACATCAAGAGTTGTTCCCATTGATTTAGATTCTTCAACTGTAATAACTCCTTCTTTACCAACCTTATCCATAGCTTCAGCAATTAATTTTCCTATTTCTTCGTCGCCAGCTGATATAGAAGCAACTTGAGCTATAGAATCCTTACTTTCGATTGGTTTAGAAAGCTGTCTAATTCCGTCTACTGCAACATCTACTGCTTTATGTATACCCTTCTTAATTATCATTGGGTTAGCACCAGCAGCAACGTTTTTTAAACCTTCTCTGATAATTGCTTGAGCAAGTATTGTAGCTGTAGTAGTACCATCTCCAGCAACATCATTAGTTTTTGTCGCTACTTCTTTTACTAATTGAGCTCCCATGTTTTCATATTTATCTTCAAGCTCTATTTCACGAGCTATTGTAACACCATCGTTTGTAATTAATGGTGAACCAAATTTCTTGTCTAAAACTACATTTCTTCCCTTTGGTCCTAAAGTAACCTTTACTGTATCTGCAAGCTTATTAATACCTCTCTCCATAGCACGACGTGCTTCTTCACTAAATCTAATGTCTTTAGCCATTACATTCACACTCCTTTTATTTTGTTAGATTTATTGTGTTAACGCTTTTTCTAAATTCAAATTATTGAACTACAGCTAGGATATCAGATAATTTAACTATAGTGTACTCAACATCATCAATTTTGATTTCTGTTCCTGCATATTTAGAGAATATTACTCTGTCTCCAACCTTGATTTCATCTTTTTTCTTTTCATCTTCTGTTATTCCAGCTCCTACTGCAACAACCTCAGCTATTTGTGGCTGTTCTTTTGCTGAGCTTGGAAGAACTATACCGCTTTTTGTTTTCTCCTCAACCTCTACTTTCTTAATAACAACTCTGTCTCCTAATGGCTTAATATTCATTCTTAACCCTCCCTGTTTATTTTAATGTTTCTTCTCTCCAAACTTATTATTAGCACTCACCGTCATTGAGTGCTAATTCTTACAACATATATGTTATCTAAAGGATTTTATATAAGCAAATTCCTATTTTAGCCTTATTTTGCCCAATTTAAGCAATATTAATTTTTATTATAATTTTTATTTATATATCGCTTGTTATATAAATATATCTTCGTTTTTCTTTGTTTTTTATTTTAAGAAAACCTAGTAATTACCTTATTATATAGCCTTAATACTCTGACACTATTTATGTCTATTTCCTATGCCCTGTTCTCGCGCATAATAAAAGAGATACTGTTGAGCATATCCTGCATATTCGCCAAATTTGCTTTGAGCATATTCCTGTATATCTTTTAAGTCAGTATCTTTTTGCAAGTAAAAATACTCCATAATTCTTTTCACCCAAACGTCTATTGGGAATGCATCATGCTTCTTCATTGAAAATAGCATAATGCAGTCAGAAACCTTAGGCCCTACTCCTGAAAAAAGCATGAGCTCTTTTCTAGCATCCTCTGTAGATAAGTTTTTTAATTTATATATATCTATCTGTCCACTAGATACTATAGTAGCTGCACTAATTATGTACTTTGCTCTGAATGAGGTTTTACATTCCTGCAGTTCCTCAACTGATAGCTTATCTAGCACATTGGCCTTAGGAAAGCTGTAATATTTTCTTCCATTATATTCTCCGATATATTCTCCATATCTTTCACTTAACAGATTTATAGACCTCTTTATCATAGGTATACTGTTTCTTGCAGAAAGTATAAATGATATAAGTACTTCCCATACATCTTGATTTAGTATTCTAATACCATGTCCAAAGCTTATAGCTTCCTTCAGTATTGGATCATCTGATAGCTTATTCTTTATTTCTCCATAGTCAGTATTTAAATCAAAATAATCTGTCCAAACTTCATTGAAATCCTTCAAGTCAGTATTAGAAAAAATAATATCGTTTCCATCTTTTTTTACATTTAAAATTTTCCCAAAGGCTACACCTGTATAGCTGCCATCAACTTCCTCATCCCACCTAAAGCATTGTCCACACTCAAATATATGCTTTGGTTCAAAATCATTTAAATCTCTTACTATTACTTTTCCCTTTTCTTCAAAAACTTTATACTCCATAAGCACCATCCTCTATGGTTATATTAATTCTTTCATTAATATCATAACCAATAAAAAGTATCACATAACTTTTATTTTACCTTATAAATATAGAGAAAAGCAAACTAATAGCATAATTTCTTTTTTACTTTCATTAATATATAAAAACATAAAGAGATCCTTCCCTAGCCTCTAATATGACTTCTAGAAGTCATACTAAAGGCTCGAATCTGAAGAATCTCTTTTTATTAAGCAATGCAAAAATTTTAATTTGGGAATGTAAGGAATGTTTGTATACAGCTCAGCTTTATAATATTCAAAAGTTCTCTTTATTTAGTATGTTATTATCTTAAACCATCTTCGCATTTAGCTTCTTCTTTTTTAAGTCCGCCTACTCTAGGATGTGGTCTTCCACAGTTTGTAACTGTTAAAATTAGTACTATTTCATTATCTCTTGGTGCATCTGGAACTCTTACTTCCATAGCATCAAAATGACTTCTAACAAATGCTGCGTCTTTGAAGTGTAGTGGTACATCTATTGCGCATCCAGGATAGCCCATCTTTTTAGCTGAAGGAATAATTGCTTTTCCTCCACCAAGACCATCTCTGAAAGGTTTTCCTAATGATGGGTGAAGTAGTGCTGCTGCATGCTCAAGCTCACCATTTCCACCAACTATTGCTGCCTTACCATAGCTTTCAGCTTCACTCTTATCAAAACCTGCTGCTTTTAATGCTCTTTCAACTAAATCTGGTGTTATTGATGCAGCCCAGTCTGATAATGGTGAAAGGTCTTCAACATATTTTCCTGCATATGGGTTTTCAAATACTACTGCTATTGATACTCTTTTGTGGCTTCCTTCTACTTCTTTTCCACCATCAGCTTTAATTTCTTCTACAAAAGTATAATACTTTCTAATTTTAATATCCATCTGTAAAGCCTCCTATAAATTATTTTTTTATTTATTAAATTAATTAATAGATTCTAAACATAAATCTTCTGGATATCGTACAATTAACTCATCTATACATAAAATAGCAGCTTTTATTATTTTTTTATTATATAAATCTTCTGCTACTTTAAGTCCATTTAAAAGAGCTCTATACTTTTTCTCTTGACTAATTTTACCAACCTTTAAAGTTATAAGTTGCCCTTTAATATCTGTTCCAGAGTCAATTTCTTCTGCAAGACAACGAATAATATTCTCGTCTTCTACATTAGTCATATTGCCTAAATAAGTAGCACATGCATCTGCAGTAGCAGCATCAGATGCTAATGCTACTGCAGCCGTTGCTATTCCTTTAGTAAAGCTTCTACCACCAAGACCACTAGTGCATATACCATTGATTCCTTTGTCTTCAGTAATAGTTAAAACTAGTTGCTTTTTTATATCATTCCCTGCATAAGGAATACCAACCTTAATCGGTTTTCCTTCTAAATCCTTTAATGCAATATCTCCACCATTATTTATAATAACCCTAGTAGCACCTAACTCTATAGCCTTTTCCAATGCCAAATCAGAAAATGCCCCTGCTACAGCTCCAAGAATATTAAGTTCTTCATATCCACTCTTCTCTACAGCAATTATCATCTTATTTAGAACTTCTGGAAAATCAGCATTGGTACCCTTAAAAGCTCTCATTTCCTTTAATTCAGGAACATAAGGCACTAGTTTGTCAAATTGGTTCAGTACATGCTCTCCTACTTTAACCCCTATTTCAACATCCCTGGTCCCTCCTACAGATACATCTATGACCATCTGTATTGGACCGTGATTTACAAATATTCTATTGTCTTGTAGTTTTTCAATCATAATTATTCCTCTTCTTTAAGCATTTTTAAAAGCTCATCTTTTGTGATTATACACTCAGTATGTCCTCCAAGCTTCTCATAATTCTCTCTTGTCATAGTATATTCAACTGGAGCTACTGTTGCAGGTGTTGGAACCCAAGTTGTAGATTCTGGTACCATCTTACCTACATCTACCATGAAGTTTATTCCACCACCAGGAAGAATAAATACTGGTGCTCCTGCTACAGTCATTCTAATCTTTTCTTCATGTATAGCATCAGTTAATTTTTTAGGGAAGGTAGTTACTCCACCTCTTGCACTTCCACCTGTCCCTCCAGTATATATAACTGAAACCTTGGATTCTTCGCAAGTTTCTGAAATTAATTTAACTACATTTAATACTTCTTCTGTCATAGGAATTTCCTTAACTGTTCCATCTTCCTGAACTTCCAATAGAGCTGCCTTTTGACCTGTAGTCTCAGTTACAAGTATTTTTAATCCAGGTTTCGCTATATCCATATTTACAGAAGCAACCGCATCTATTGGATTAACAATTTCTGTACCGCCCCAGCCATGACCAGGATTTCCAAAATATCTTCCTCTTGTACTCTTAACTCCATATGGAACTACTCCACTGTATTTCATTCCAACTTCCTGACCTGCAAGGTGTTCTGATAGAAGGCCAATAACATGATAATCTAGAATTATTGCTTCATCTACTACCTTGCTTAGCTGTCTTGCAAACAATCCTATAGTAGCACTTCCACAGCCAACTCTCATCAACTTTTCTTTTGTTCCATCTATAATAGGTGGTTCCCCTTGTTGTATTTCCAGAGTACTTCCATTTTCTACTTTCAATGTAACTCTTCTTCCATTTGCTAAGTCCACAATAGTCCTAGCAACTATAAAGCCATCATTTCCATTGCTCAAAAGATTTGCGCCACCTATAGTAAGCATTTTAGAACCATATTCTTCTGTAGTTACCATTCCAACTACTTTACCATCTCTTTTTACTTTAGCTCCTTCTTCTCCAATATGGATATTTGTATCTATCTTAACTTTTACACCACTGTAGCTTAAAGGAGCCTCAGTAACTACTGTTACTACGTCTACACCATTTACATTATCTTGGACAATGAAAGGTGCTGGACGACAACATGGATAGTTTGTCCCACTACCTACTGCAGTTATAAGTGGTTTATATGGTAAGCTTTCCTTTTCAGGAACAGTAGTTATAGCATCTACAACAAGTTTTCTATTTCTTATTATTTCACCATCTACATTAGTATATCTCTTACATGCACCTGTTTTTCCTACTGGTATTGTACAACCAACTGGACAATGAGTACATCTAACTGTTTCTGGTTTTTGCTCTTCTGTTTTGTCTATTGCTTTAAATGGACATACCCTAGAACATATACCACAAGATACACATTTGTCATTAGTGTAAGCCTTTTTCTCTCTGACTTCTATAGCATCTAATGGACAGTTTTTTACGCATATGCTGCAACCTTTACATTTATCATGGTTTACGATAATCATAAAGTGTTTTTCTCCTTTCTTAAATTAGCAGATAACTGCACTAGTAGTTGCTGGTGGTGTATTCTTGCTCTTTGTAAACATTACTTCTCCATCAATTATTACCATTGATACTCCTGGGAGATCTCCTGCTTCAAGAGCTTCTAATGCATTCTTACCTACTGAACCTAGTGGTGCATCCATTATTACAAAATCTGCTTCTCTTCCTTCTTCAATAAGACCTACATTTAGTCCATAAACTTTAGCTGTATTTCCTGTTGCAAAGCATATTGCTTCTGCAGCTGTAACATTTGCTTCTGAAGCTACATAAGATAATGTTCTTAAAACTCCAAGAGGTATTATACCTGTACCTGATGGTGAGTCATTCCCAACAATAATTCTTTCTAATTGACCTTTTTCTTTTACTGCATTAACAACATGTTTCATTATTTTGTAGTTTCCGCATTGTACGATTTCTAAAGCCATATTAGTTTTTTCAATTATCTTATCAACTTCTTCAGGTGCTATTGCAGTAGGTCCTCCATTAATATGTGAAACTACATCTGGATCTGTGTCTATTACATCTTGAGCAGTTATTGTGCTACTTCCAGGAATTGAAGTTCCTCCTGTATGCATCATAACTTTAAATCCATTTTTCTTAGCCCACTTAACCATTGGTGCAGCTTCCTCAGGATTTTTTACTGATCCTAGTCCTATTTCTCCAACAAGCCAAACTCCTTCTTTTGCAAGTTCTTCAAAGTCCTTTTCAACTAGTCCTTTTTCAAGAATCAATGCTCCACCATGAAGCTTAACTCCACCTGGTCTTGCATTTTTAGCACTCTTATGTGCAAGTACTGCTAATGCTTTTGTTCCTGCAGCATCTTTTGGTCTACCTGGAGTGTGGCATTCTCCTGCTGATATCATTGTTGTAACTCCACCATGTAGTGAGCTATTTATATATCCTAGTGTATTTTGTCTAGGTGTAAAGTCACCTAATACTGGGTGAACATGTGAATCAATAAATCCTGGTGCAACAGTTGTTCCCTTTGCATCAATTACTTTGTCACATTTAAATTCTTCTAATAAATTCTCTTCACCTATTTTTAGTATTTTGCCATCTTCTACTATAATAGTAGTTGCTTTTGAAACAGGATTCTTTACATCCCCTGTTACTAAAACACCGATATTTTTGATACCTAGTCTTGCCATCTTAAATACCTCCTCATTAATTTAATTTCTATATACATATAATAATTGCATAATTTGTGCCATAAGATTAACAAATATATATATAAGGTTTTTGCTGCTTTAAAGCACTCATTATTTAATAAAATTTAATTTAACATTTCAATTATGCAATTATTTTGCTTTAATCTATAAAATATGCGATTATACTTATCTCTACCTTATTTCATTTTTGAAATTACGTTTTGATTATGAAATCATATATGAAATATAAAGACTTCTAATTTATTTATTCTCTAACATACTCAGCTTCAAGTTTTTGATATTCTCCTAATCCTACTAAATCATTGAAATCTGCAAATGTTATCATTTTGTCAAAGCTCTTTGCAGTAGTACCATTTGCTTTTAACTCTTCCATTAAACCAAACATAGCCTTTGCAGTTACATAAGTTGACGCTGTTGGATATATAACTAAACTATATCCTATTTCTTCTAACTCTTTATTAGTTAAAAGAGGGGTTCTACCTCCCTCAACCATATTAGCAAGTGTAGGAACTTTTATTTCACTATTTACTCTTTTCATTTCTTCAACACTTTCAACTGATTCTACAAATATTACATCTGCCCCAGCTTCTTCATAAGCCTTTGCTCTTCTTATAGCTTCATCTATACCTAATACTGTACGTGCATCAGTACGAGCTATTATAACAAAATCAGGGTCTTTTCTAGCTGCTACAGCTGCTCTGATTTTGCCAACCATTTCTTCAAGGCTTACAACTTTTCTTCCAAGCATATGTCCACATTTCTTTGGTGCTACCTGATCTTCCAGTTGTATACAGGCTACTCCTGCTTTTTCATATTCTCTAACTGTTCTCATAACATTTACTGCATTGCCATATCCGGTATCTGCATCTGCTATTACTGGAATATTTACTGCTTCAACTATGTTGCTGGCTCTCCTGGCCATTTCAGTCAGGGTTAACAGTCCAACATCAGGCTTTCCTAACATGCTGGCAGATGTTCCGTATCCTGTCATATATACTGCTTCAAATCCCACCTTTTCTATGATTTTAGCTGTTAATACATCATGAGCACCAGGAGCAATCAGTATTCTATCCTCTTTAAGTCTTTCCCTTAGTCTTCTAGCCATGTTAGTCATCATAATCCCTCCAATCCTCTATTACACCGAGATTTACCACTTGTATATATTTAATGCATATATTATGCCAATATGGGCTTTGGATTGGCTTATACTATGTATCCTTTGTTATGGCTAATTTCCAGCTATTATTGCTCCATGCAGATAACCAAATGTTACAAAATGTTTCAAATCATAGCGCTTAGACGGAACATTTTGATACATTATTCCTGATTTCTACAGTACATATCCATCTCCATATCATATCTGACCTCTGCATCTATATCTATGTTGATTTCACAATAGCAACCATATGATTGTCTAATACTGCTGAATGTTTATCAAATAAGACAGCCATATGAATTCCTCCTAATAATATAGTTCTACTTAATAAATAAAAATGGAGGGATTTACTATAGGAGAATTCAATTAAGGTCTTCCAGAAAAAAATGATGAATAAATTAGAGGTTGTAAAAGTTATAAATAAGCATTTTTCCTTGACGAGGACAAATAATCATGTACAATGGAATCATGGCAAACAAAAATACTCAGATAGGCTTTGTAAACTAAACATGAAAAAATAGCACAATGTTTTATAGAATTGCTTTAAATTACTTTCAATTTCGCCTT
>ENA-OWOZ01002827-OWOZ01002827.1-bioreactor-metagenome-genome-assembly--contig:-NODE-2827-length-12346-cov-20.666232_pt1 | contig 12346 bp, 16 predicted proteins | sample MGYA00238140_ERZ651804 | MGnify/ENA primary metagenome ERZ651804 (study PRJEB26910, sample SAMN07631232) | bioreactor metagenome | isolation source: Switchgrass digestor | place: USA: Dartmouth... | reverse complement strand
TCTACTAATTAGTGTGGAATTACTATGTGGTTGTCAAAGTGCACAATAACTATTGACTATTCATAGCACGTCTTACTGGTAGCTTACAAATCAAACAGCAGTGCGGTTGGCCGGAGCACAACCGGAAACCGCACTGCCGGATAGTTGACGAAAATCTAAAACCTATCTAGTAATAACACCTTTGCCTGGATCAGGGTTGATTCCAAATTTTTCGATATGTTCATCGGTGATAGTGTTTGTATCCAGAATTATTTCTTCTTGATAAACGATACCTTTGGGTATGTTGCCACTCTTGATCCACTGATCGATTTGGCTAGCCATACGAGGATTGCATTGCACGTCGGCATTCCAGTAACCAGCCTGTACGTTTCTGAGGGCAAAGCGGTTAAAGTCAAAGCCTATGATCTTGACCTTGCCATCTTTACCAAAGGTGATTCCAGCCGCTTCGAGTGCTTGCACAGCACCTTGTGCCATACCATCGTTCTGAGCATAAATTACGTTGAAATCTTTACCAGCAGCAATCGCAGCCTCAACTACTCTGCGAGCTTCTTCAAGGCTCCAAGTGTCGCCGCCAGTGCCATCCCACACGATATTGAGTTTACCTTCTTCAGCAGCTTTGAGTAACGGAGCGCTGCGCCCGATTTCTGCTGCACTTCCCATCTGCCCACGAATCAAAATTACATTGCGTGGTTCAGGAACGTTATTCAAAATCCAGTCGGTTGCCAATTGGCCTTCATAATGCATATCGGAAACAAGTGCAACCTCATAGTTCGCTGGATCTGTATCAATCAATCTGTCAAAAAGAATAACCCTGACGCCTGCTCTCTTAGCTGCCAGCAAAACATCATCCCATCCAGAAGCATGTGCAGCTGAGATGAGCAGATAGTCTACGCCATCACGAATGTAACCCATAGCTGCAGCCATTTGCTCATTGACGTCAGCAGTGTTGGTCTGTCTGGCGTCATAACCGTTTTCCTTAGAGAAGACTTTGTTCATGTCTTCCACATTGGCTTGACGGTAACCAGATTCTTCTGGTGGTAAGTTCACAATCCCCACTTTGATTAAGTCCTGTGCAGCCACAAATGCAGTTCCACAAGTCAAAACTAAAACAGCAACCAACAAGAATAATCCTACTCTAGACAACTTTCTCATCATTCAACCCCTCCTGATATTAGACTGAATCAAGGTAACCCAACCAACGTTGTTAAATCACCTTCTGAATATCGTTATCTACCCCAAATACTCTCCCCTTTCTATTTTAATGTTAAACTGCCTTAGCCAACCCGTTGACTAATAATCAGTCATTCGGTATGAACGGTTCAAGTTTAGAAATACTTACAATTAAAGGCACGGTACTAAAAGGGAGAAGATGAAGGAGTTCTGCTCAGTCATTTATCGGAAAGAGACTGTGATCACAGTTTGAGGTCTAGTGTGAAGATTGTCGGATTAGGATAATTCTAATATAGATTTTACACTTGATTAATTTTTGTGTCAACTCTAACTTAATTTAAACATTTCGCGATGTGCGCTTTTCTGAACATACATTGCAGCCTTTGTTACACCGAAAGATAGTAACTGGCATTGGGCAGCACATTATGTATCAGATATGACCTCGAAAAAGAACAACGCAGCGGTATCCCAGGTTTCACAAACATCCATTGACTGTTTTTCAGGCAAACATAAAATGGTAATCCATAAAATCATCGGTAATTAGTCGTTTAAAGGATCATATGGAACGATGATTAGTGTATTTGGAAGCCCAGGCCTTCAAATCGTTAGTCACACGTGTAACCTGGTTTTTTATACATATACTTTTCGTTTGGTTTAATATCCACATCCCAAACCTTTTCTTTCCATTCAGATTCTGGAATGTCCTTAATAACGACAGAGACACTTGATAACTTATATCCAAAAACATCTGTTATAACTTCTGCTATTTTTTCAGCACATTGCTTCTTCTGAGCATCTGTTCTTCCGGGGAAACACTTGATTTCTACATGTGGCATATCAACACACTCCTAGTCTGAACTATAACATTATCTGTAACAGCTTATTAATATCTTTTTGAATCAATGGTGCCATGCTGTCATTATACTTAGATATATCTATTAATGCCAGTTCGTTCTTTATCTGTTCGCATGGTCTTTATCTTGCAATGCAGAAAAAATCTCTGTTTTATCTATTGTCATATTATCTCCACAAGAATGAGATTATAGAAATGATATGATACAAATGGTATCCTTCTCAATGACAGCATATAGCATTAAACATCATTAGTACACTAAACAATTGTCTGCATATTCACTTCGAAAGTAGATACCATATCCACCTATAGAAGAATAAATATCGTAATTGTCAAATCGGATTCGGAATTGATCGAACATCAAAATATTATGTATATCACGCGTATTAACTATTCTGAAGCAGTGTTCTTTTATTTGTTCTAGGCGCAAAGCATTTTCGACCCTAACATAATGAAATTAGTAAAAATGATAATTTTCATCTTTACCTGCATCTAAAGGACGGTATTTTGAGTATACCTCAATATCATTTCCCTCTGAATCTCTAAATTCAAGAACCCAGTTGTTTCCTATACGAGTAAGCGGAAATACGATTTCTGCCTGTAATTCCTCTAATTTTTTCATTAAGGCTTTAATGTCGTCCACTTCAAAACTTGGCAAGCAATTGTGTCCAAAAACAACACGCTTATCATTTGCAGCTTGATAATTTCCGTTGATAATAAACAATGAGCCATTTTCCTCAACTTTTTGATTTAGTAATTGCTCGTAAAAATTAACCGCACGCTTTAAATCCTTCACACACAGATAAAATGAGTTAAGTTTAATCTTATAACTCATTAGTAACCTCCTTGATGTTCATCATTCAAAGAAAGTTTAAATACTCATAATCAAGTTTTGACAGCTATTGTCTTCTCCCATTTTGAGTGTTCTAACCTCCATCTTTCATTGTGCTTACCCAGACCACCAATCTGCCGAGGATGAGCCAGTGGTAAAACTTGGATTGCTTTACCACATATATTAGTTTCTGTGGGCTTACCATATCCATAGTAAGAAACATAATGTTCTAGTGAGCGATATGGTACATTTGCAACTTCATTCAAAAAGTTTTTTATCGGTTCATCTCCAAGTAGTATTAGCAGATCTGTTTGCGATTGCATCAGTTCTTCCAAGATCTGGTTAATTCTTGTCTTCTCAATATAAAAGCTTTTCGGACCACATTCATTTGCGCATTATTCAACCTTGTTTCTGGAATCAGATCACATAGCCAACCTGTTCAAAATTATTAATCTCCGCAGGTATCTAAGCCAAGCTTCTTTAAACTTATAAAACATAACCCAATGATAAATACGGGAATTTCTTTTAAATTTTTGATGGATAAGAACTGCGACAACTAAATCGCACAAATTAATTAGTATGATATATTATAAAAAAGAGTAAACCACTATACCTGTATTTTTGTATCCTGTAGCGTCAAACGTATTCATATTAATCATGACGTTCATCAAAATTGTCATAGGTTTCACAGAATCTAGCAGAAAACGAAGGTTCTTCTCCCGCTGCATACAGATGTGAAATGTCTCCAAAAGCAGTCATTCTAAAATAGGCAATCCCCTTCCGACGTTCTTCTGTCACTAGAGTGGTTACCGAAGATGGTGCAGCACAAAAGCCATGCCATAACACTACAGGTGAAATTCCTAGAAGATGGCTTAATATCACACATTCAACACCAAAATGGCAGAAAATAGCTATAATGTCTCTATTCGGATTTACTGCCCTGTACAGATTACCTTCGCGCACATATCCATTTTTCTCTATTATCTTATCGAGTCCTTCAAACACCTTTTGTGCCTCAGCTATCACATTGCCGTTTTTCATTGCCGGCACCATATGCCAAAGGTCTTTATTATAATACTCATTAATTATAGTCCAATCCTGCGGAAGAAAATCCCAGCAAATCCTCTCTCTGCCCAATGTTTCATCATATATGTAGCCAGGAAATTCCCTAAGCCATGGTAATATTTCTGCAGTACGATTCATTTTCTGTAATGTGACATTCGCTGTATCACGCGCTCTTCCAAGCGGAGAAACATAGAATTCTTTTATATCCATAGCTGATAACCTATCAGATAGGAGCTCTGCTTCTCTCCAGCCCTTTTCAGTCAGGGAATCTTTTGCGTAATCTGGATCTGCATGGCGTATAATCAGTATTTTCATATAGTCAACTCCTTAGAATAAAATACCCTCGATATGTATTCCTAACTCAATAATATTAGAGTATTGTACGACAATATACACCACTTTTCCTTTTCAATCCGCTGTCTATCAGGCGTTGTCCAAAATCTCTATAAAACTTAAATGCTGCAGACATACCTTCCACACTCTCTCCAAGCATATTGGAAAAAAGCCATACCTAAATACCTCCATTAGTTCTCTAACGAGGGATTTGTATGGCTCAATAGATTATTATTTCAATAATGGACTAATGTCAATTCCTTCTAGCGCCATTTAACTCGCTAACTATATCGCCAAAAAATTTTATTGCACCTTGAATATCATCTTCAGTAGGATGTTCCTTATTAATTCCTCCAATTAGTCTAAGTGGGCCATATGTGTCATACCCCTTGCAACAATAGGTGCCAAGAATGTTACAGTTTTTTGAAATAAGCGTGTTCTTAATGCTTTTTGCAAAATCTTTCCCCGGCTTTCCACAGGTATACATTAGAAATACATTTTTACCTGGCGGCATCTTCTCTTTGGTTACTTGTTCAATTTCCTTATAAAATTTGCTATAAGCAATACCGGATGCAATCCCAATAAGATCGTATTCATCTAGTGCAATCTCATCCTCTTTTACGTTAAGAAGTGTAACATCATATTCTTTCTTAATTGCTTCACAAAATTTTCGTGTATTCCCATGATGCCAGGACTCATATAATATTACTGTTTTCATTTCAATTCTCCCCTGCTCTCATATTCTTTATCTAGTATCATTTCGAATGAATGCAGAAACTTTATCATCTCATTTATGGTATCTTCGCTCAGATTCTCGAGCAACTCTTTCCAAACTTTACCTACTTGCTTATGATATTCCTGGTGTCCAGTGTAGGCAGTATATCCTTTTTCAGTTAGGTACAAGGAGATTTCAGCGCCGGATGTTGGTGAGTCCTTACGTTGAACATATCCTTTTTCTACAAGTCTACTAACCATTTGCGATGCTGCACCATTCGTAACACCCTGCATTTGAGAAAGGGACTTAAGATTAATTCCCGGGTGATCTCCTATACACTCAATTGAGTGAATCTCTTTACGTGTCAAAAAACAATCTGCGCCGTATTTTCTTTTAATATCTTCATTTCTGATATACTTATGAATAACACGATCTATGGTATGCGCAATCTCTATAAATTCACTCATATTTCCTCCACATGGTTTATTGTTTAGTATATAAACTGTTTAGTATCTAAACAATATCGCTTGGATTTTTCATTGTCAAAGTGTATATCCATTATCTTTCTTCAACTTCCAACAGCATATTAGCACAATTACAAGTATCGCTGTAACCAATTCTTCATTATTTGCTCTCAGGAACATCACACAGGAAACCGGCATATGGAAATTTATAAAGCATTACCGGGGTACCAAACATATCAACAACCTTGCCTCTGGCTGTCCCACTAATAATCTGCTCGGCTCCTTCAATAAGGCTTGCAATTAATTTGGGATAGATTGGGAACGAACCATGCGATGGATATATGGTATCAAATTCATCGATATACTTGGACAACTTCCTTAGGCTCTCAACATACAAAGACAAGTTTCTGCGTTCTTTAAACATGAAAATGTTTCCATCCTGAATAGAATCTCCTGAAATAAGCACCCTGTTGTTTACATCCAGCACAGCTATGCTGCCAGGTGTATGTCCAGGTATGAAAAGGATTTTCAAAGGCCTGTTTCCCAGATCTATGATATCTTTGTCGTTTACAGGCAGAATAGAACCAGTACCTCCATGTGCCCTATAATTATCTTCTTCGTCTGGATGCATATAAAAACAATCAAAACTGCCATTCCCCGAAACATGATCGGGATCACCATGTGTATTTAGAAGCAGGACTGGCAGGTTTGTGATACTTTCCGCTATTTGCTTAGCATTTGGCGTATTCATACCACTGTCAATAAGCAGTGCCTTTTCTGTTCCTGCCAGCAAGAAAAATCGTACACCGTTGTCTTCGATCCGCCAGGTGTTGTCGTTTATTTTAATAATTTCAGCCATCTAAATCCCTCCAATAGTTGACCACTGCCTTATTGCCCTTTCGATATATCTACTCCTTCAAAGAAATTAACTTTTTTGCCCAGTTAAACAAACGCTCCGACATGATATCAAATTCCACTGCGGCCCCGTTTTTCAAAGCAATAAAGTGATTCAGAATTTCCTTCTCTTCATTGCCTACCGTATGAAGTAACTCATCTTGATACTTAATATATTTGCCGTTATTCCTAAATGCAATAGCCTGTATTACAAAAGATGCTGACTTATACAGACTGCGTACAATATCTTCGCTTTTTTCAAATAACATATTGTGAACACATCCATGGTAGATGTTGCAAGCACCTATTTTGATGGCGCGATCAATTGCGGCATTATCAATTTTTGTCAGCAATTCATCAAGAGAACCTATAATCGGTGTGGTATCATAATAAAACTGAAACAAATCGGAGGGTTCCCAATTCATGAGTTCATCTTTTCCTGATAGAAATCCGCAAACTAATTCTCGATTAGGAAGAGTATCTATCATACAGCTATATGTTTTTATATCATCTACTGTCAGTTTGTCCAATATCACTACTACGTCAATATCGCTTGATTCAGTAGCTTCTCCTCTTCCGTAGCTTCCTTGCAGGCCTACAAAATAAATACGTTCACCAAATGTCTCTTTTAGTAGTTCAATAAAGCACTCCATCCATAATTGTATGTTAACCATTGCGACTCTCCCATTCATCACGACTGATTGCATATACTTTAATGATTTCTTTGTTTTCATCTTCATATTCATCAACCAGACTACAGCCGTAAGCGATTGCTGTTCTCGATGATGCAACATTTGTAGACTTCATATAGGAATATATGAAATTAAAAGGTGTATTTATAAAAGCCCAGTCTCTGACTGCTCTGGCAGCCTCACTGGCATATCCTCTCCTCTGACAATCCCTGCGAATATGATATCCAATTTCAGGTTTTATCTGTCCATTAATGATTTGCATCGTAAGACCACAATCTCCAATCACTTCACCTGTTTCTTTCAAAACCACAGCCCACAAACCAAAGCCAAAAACTTTGTATCTTTCAATGTTTTTCTTATCCATTCTCTAACTCTATCTTCGTCAAAGTTATATGGGTAATGCTTCATATTCTCCGAGTCTGCAAGAACAGCATATAGTGCATCAAAATCATCTTCATTCATTTCTCTTAAGATCAATCGGTCTGTTTCTATAATCATAACTTATTCTTCCTTCATTTATTTCTCTAATAATTTATGAATTGTATTCCATTATTAGCGAGACTCTTAAATCCTGCATCCGTAAACACTTTTTTATCACTGATGCAATACACAAACGTTCCGTTCATTGCCATTAGGTAATACCTGTCGTATTTATTTTCATATTCATAAAAAGCTCTGATCGCGTTTTCTTCTGTTAAGTCATAGCAGATATCAATAAACTCATTATCTTTCGTGGCATATATTCTAAAACAGGAGATATCTGTTTCAAAAACAGTATTATAGTATTTAATATCGTATCCTTTATCCTCAAGATTCTGAAGTAGTTGTTCCTTCCGAGGAACAGCATCTTCTGGTTTTGCTTGTTCAACTCCATTTGAAGTTATTTTTGCTTCAAAGTGGGAAATCCCGTAGTTTCTCTCGATCTTCCCTTTTCTAACATCCTTTTTTATCGCATTGACTGAAACAAATATGATGGCAACCAAAGCAAAAACTGCTGCAGCGGATAACATCACCTTTCTTTTATTCATTACAAAACATCTCTCCTTCATATAGTTATATACTCCCCGGTAGTATTATCTCGGGTTGCGTCTGTTTGTACTTACCGTCGATATGAGGTATCAGTTCACTTGGATGTAAAAAGTTTGATGAATAACATATTGCGGTGATTTTGTGAGCTGGTTTACAAAGTTCATTAAAATATTGTCTTAATTTACACACACTTTATAAGATAAGTAAGGAATGTTGCATGTTTGCTTCTCTCAAGAACAGAAAAGTTCCCTGCTACAGACGAATATACCGGTAACAGGGAGAAGTGAACGTCAAATCACAAGGCCCTGGAGACTCTTTCCATCACTCACCTTCCAATGTATCTTAAATCCATTTAATTTCCGCACCACAATGATGACATTTGGTAGTCCAGACAGCAAGCGGTTTTTCACAAACCTTGCATGTGTATTTCTTTTCACTTTCTTGAAGCCATTCCTCTACTTTACCTTCTTTTATTTTCATAAGGTTTTCTCTTAAATTAACTCCTGTGTTGAGATAATCGTCAGCTAAATCCTTAAACTTGTCACAAGTCTCATTTATGTATTCCTCACATTCAAAGCAGAAGTTTATTCCCTTGGCACTTGTACATAAAACAATCTTACATCCATTTCCCCAACATTCTGAAGTTAGAGCATTGCATCCATTGCATGTAACTTGATCTGTAGTACAATTATAGTTTTTTGCTATTCTGGCCCTCCATTCCTGGTTATCTCTTTCTGCTCTGTAGATAGCACAAGCACCACAATATAGGCCACATCGCCCTACTAAATTCATATTGCTCATATCTTTCACTCCTAAAACAGAATTGAACCAACTAAAATTTTAATTCGAATTTTCTAAAACAACAAGATTCCACTCGTGATCTTCTGTTCCAAGATAAATAACACCGCCAACTAGTAAATTACCTCCTCAATTGGCAGAACATTCGGAACTGCTTCCTGTGTAACACATAACACAGGTCCTATGATAAATAATCTATCGATGTTACAGGAACACATGAATTTAATAAAAAACAAACTATACATGCTAATCGAATAGCAATATAATTAATGCTCTTTAGATAATCAGTCAGTTCAGAAATAATCGCCGAACCCACGCCTTTGTTTTGAACGCCCCCATCTGTCATGAACAGGCCTATAAATACAATCTTTTCTTCGGGATATCCATCAATCAAATCCATTATAGCTACCATTCGTCCTTTTTCAAAGAAACCTACAAAGTATTTATCTTCCATTGTTACGTTTGGAGGAAGTGAAAATAAGTCTTCCAAAAGGCTTTCTTTGGTAGGTTCCGGTGGGCAATATTCATATTATAATGGATTCGTAAGAGAAAGATTATACATCTCCTCAATGTCCTCGATACCCAATTTTATAGTTTCATACTTTTTTTGAGAACTCATTTACTTTCAACATTATAATACTCCCTACTTAAGAATAATCGCATCTTAAGTGTAACAGTTTAATGTAGAAAACTATCTACTTTTAAATACCTTCCGCTTATGTATAATATACTGCTTACCATTATATTAGAATTGCCGAGAACACACAGGAAGCCTATGATTAACATGACAATCTGTTTCCGAATTACCCTTTCCTCACACTAAGTGAGAAGTTATAGATCGTTTACTTTCCCACCGCATATTTATAGATTTTGCTTCACCACCACAAAGAAGACTTATCAATCAAGTGAGAGTAATTAACTGAGCGATTGCGGCAAAATTTCCATTTTGCTGTAGCCTCTTATTGTTATTTCTCACGCTCTATAACAATGGTTACCATTTCTAGATTGAATCAATATTTCGCATATTTGTTTTCAACTATGAGTAATTATATATTTGTGCCACGCCAACACGAACAAAATTAACAGTGTTAGATATAAATTTGAAGAGGATACCCAAGCTGGCATCCTCTTATTTAAATATAGATTTTCGCCATATCATGAATAAAAGTAAAAACAGGCCTAAGTTAATTTAACTACAATCAGCTCATAATCCCGCGTACCTAAACCGATCCTCTCAGCGTGCTCCAAACAGGAACGCCATTCGGATTCAGGTGTGGAGTTAATGAAGTGGTCATGGTGGTCAACAAAGTCTGGTTTATTCATGTTGTCGGTCAGATGGCTTCCTGGAAGCGGTGTAGCCTTCAAACAGGCATCTGCACAGGCTTGATCCAATGCTACCGGGTCAAAAGATGCGAACATACCCAAATCAGGTAAGATAGGCACGTCATTTTCTCCATGACAGTCACAGTAAGGAGACACATCTACCACCAGAGAAATATGGAAGCAAGGACGGCCATCCACCACTGCCTTGGCGTACTCCGCCATGCGATAGTTTAACTGCTCAACAGCAGCATCATTTTCGAATGAGATAGCATCAAAATTACACGAACCAAGGCAGCGACCACAGCCCACACAGTTCTCCTTATTAACTGTCATCTTTTTATTAACTGTATCAAATACCAAGGCATTGTTGGCACACTCTCTTAAACACCTGCGACAACCTCGACACAAATCCTGATTGATATGTGGCTTGCCATTACTGTGCTGTTCCTTTTTCCCTGCGCGAGAACCACAGCCCATACCTATGTTTTTAATCGCTCCGCCAAAACCAGTCAGCTCATGTCCCTTAAAATGAGTCAGACTAATGAAAACGTCTGCATCCATAATAGCCCGGCCGATTTTGGCTTCCTTTACATATTGTCCTCTCTTTACAGGTACCGCGATGTCATCAGTACCCTTTAGTCCATCCCCAATCAGAATAGGACATCCTACTGTCAACGGTGTAAAGCCATTCTCCCATGCACACTCCAAATGCTCAAGGGCATTTTTCCGTTTTCCAGGATACATGGTATTGCAGTCAGTTAAAAAAGGTTTGCCGCCCAGCTCTTTTACAACGTCAACCACAGCCCTGGCATAATTAGGACGAAGGTAGCTGATATTTCCCAGCTCGCCAAAATGCATTTTGATAGCGACGAACTTGCCATCCATATCTATTTGACCAATACCAGCTCTCTTTATAAGTTTCTTGAGTTTGGTTGGCAGTCCGTCTCCGTAAGGCATCGTGCGAAAATCCGTAAAATATACCTTTGCTTTTTCCATTTAATGCTCGCTCCTTTCATTTAAATAATTCCAATATAATCATCTATTTTTGTTACCAATACTAAGACGTCACATTTATAATTGGCAAATACATTTCGTACTGTGTAATAGGCTCTTTCATAAAGCCTAAGCGTTTTACAAAACCTGTAAGTGACGCGTTATTTGGAAAACTTATTGCCAACTTCTTGAGATTAAGCTCCTTGACCGCATAACTAATAAGTCCTCTCCCAATACCTTTGTTTCGAAATCTGGAATCAACCCATAAGAAACTAATTCTCCCTGTAGGATGAATGCTTAGTCCTCCCACCATATTCGCATCTTTAAATACTCTATAATATATCTGCTCGTCAAAGTGACTGGTATAATCAAAATCATTTTGCCAGTTAATATGCATATCCTGGTTTTTAAGTCTAATGTTTCGTAAAGCATCGATATCTGTTCTTTGGACTGTAAATCCAGATGGCATATCAACATCGATTTCAGACGGATTACTGTGGGCATAATAAACTAGATCATACACTTTTTCGTAACCTTTTTTTCTGTAAAAACTTATTGTCCTTTCGTTGCCAACAATGACCTCCAAAAACATCTGTTTGCAATTGTTTTCAAGAGCTATTTCTTTGTGAAACTCAAACAGTTTGTGGCTGACTTCAGTTCCCCTATAATCTGGAAGGACACATAGCGTCCCGCATCTAAGCGTTTTTAAACCTTCATAGACCTTAATACCGCCCAAGATAAGACCAACCGGTTTATGATCATCAAAAGCTATCACCGAATATTCATAGCTATTACCCTCTGGTCCAAAAAAATGTCTCTTGAATCTATCTTTTGACATATCGATCTTAATTATATAATCTGAAAAACCAGCAATAAATGCTTCATACATTGTATCTGTGTCTACTTCAGTACACCTTTTGTATATAAACATGTGTTTCCCTTTCTTTCTCGTATATAAGTTGAACGTTATCCAGTATAGCCAGTAATATCAAGGATTACAGCCTTGACAACAACACCACGCACTCCACATGGCACGAGCCGCTCGGATTGATGTCTTGGGCTGATTTTTTGCACCTTTCGTTTACGGGAACATGTCAATGAGTTTTTTGCATTTTTTCTGAAAACCAATGTTCATGGTAACATATCGACATAATAATTATAACGCCAACCACTATATTTGTAGTT
>ENA-OWOZ01002825-OWOZ01002825.1-bioreactor-metagenome-genome-assembly--contig:-NODE-2825-length-12351-cov-3.221688_pt1 | contig 12351 bp, 7 predicted proteins | sample MGYA00238140_ERZ651804 | MGnify/ENA primary metagenome ERZ651804 (study PRJEB26910, sample SAMN07631232) | bioreactor metagenome | isolation source: Switchgrass digestor | place: USA: Dartmouth... | reverse complement strand
GTGAGAGAAATACCGTCCCTGCAGCAGTCATAGGGGATTTTGGCCACTGAGTTAAGGGCGGCCAGTGCGCCCATTTTGTCTCTGCCGTGCATTGGATTGGCCCCGGGCGCGAACGGTTCACCAAGCTTGCGCCCATCCGGGGTGGAACCGGTTTTCTTTCCGTAAACCACATTTGATGTGATCGTGAGTATTGAAAGGGTGTGTATTGCATTTCTGTAAGTCTTATGTTTTCTCAGATCTGAAATAAACCCTTTTACTATGTCGGCGGCGATATTATCAACTCTGTCATCACCATTTCCGAACTGAGGATAAGAGCCCTTTATTTCAAAGTCTGTTATAAGACCACGTTCATCTCTGATTGCCCTGACATATGTATACTTTATGGCACTGAGCGAATCTGCCAGTACTGAAAGCCCCGCGATACCAAAGGCCATGAACCTGCGCGGTTCCGTGTCATGCAATGCCATCATGAGCCGCTCATAGGCGTACTTATCATGCATATAATGTATTACATTCATTGTATTCACATATAATCCCGTAAGCCATTTCTGGTACTGCTTAAATCTGGCCATGACCTTTTTGTAATCAAGGTATTCATCTTTATAAGGCTCGCCGGCAGGCGCAACCTGATCACCGGATATTTCATCCCTGCCGCCGTTAAGAGCGAGCAACAGGAGCTTGGGCAGGTTGCAGCGTGCTCCGAAGAACTGCATGTCTTTTCCCGTTTTCATTGCGGAAACGCAGCAGGATATACTGTAATCATCATCGTAGCCGGGCCTCATCAGGTCGTCGTTTTCGTACTGGATCGCGCTTGTTACCATCGATACCTTGGCGCAATACAGCTTGAATGCCCGAGGGAGATTTACCGACCAAAGGACCGTCAGATTCGGCTCAGGTGCGGGACCGAGGTTGAACAGCGTATGGAGGAAGCGGTACGAGGTCTTGGTGACCATATGCCTGCCATCTGTGCACATACCGCCTATCGATTCCGTTATCCATACCGGATCGCCGGCAAACAGCTCGTCATACTCAGGAGTACGCAAATGTCTTATCATGCGCAGTTTTATTACGAACTGGTCAATAAGCTCCTGTGCTCCCGCTTCATCCAGAAGGCCGGATTCGATATCCCGCTGGATATATATGTCCAGGAACGTCGATACTCTGCCAAGGGAGTTAGCAGCACCGTTTGTTTCTTTAATCGCAGCAAGGAAAGCAAAATAAACCCATTGTACTGCTTCAGCTGCGTTTTTTGCAGGCTTTGTTATGTCAAATCCATACTGCAAAGCCATCTCAGTAAGTTCTTTGAGAGATGAGATCTGTTCATGCACCTCTTCGCAGAGACGGATTATTTCCTCATTCATACCCTGAGAGGCAGCCTTTGTTTGAAGCTTTTCAAGATCCTGCTCTTTATGCTTTATAAGCATTTCAGTGCCGTATAGGGCCACACGCCGGTAGTCACCTATTATACGGCCTCTTCCGTATGCATCCGGCAGGCCTGTTATAACTCCTGACTTTCGTGCTTTCCTCATTTCCGGAGTATATACGCTGAAAACACCATCATTGTGAGTTTTGCGGTGTTTCCGGAATATTTCGTCCAGTTTGTCGGGAACTTTGTAGCCATACGCTTCACAGGCCTGCTTTGCCATTCGGATGCCGCCGTATGGCATAAGAGCCCTTTTCAGGGGTTTGTCGGTCTGAAGCCCTTTTATGACCTCCAGCTCTTCATCGATATAGCCCGGAGCATAACTGTTGATTCCGGATACTGTTTTTGTGTCGATATTGAGAACGCCGCCTTTGGAAAATTCATCTCTGAGCAGCTTTTTGCATTTGCTCCATAATTTTTTTGTCCTGATTGTTGCTTCACTCAGAAATGATTCATCACCGTCATAAGGTGTATAGTTTGATATGATAAAGTCCCTGACATTAATATTGTCGGTCCATTCACCGGGTATGAAGCCTTTCCATGCATCTGACATCAGTAAACACCTCTCTAATGCATAGTTCATGTACCCAGGCGGTCGGCCGACAATCCTGAACTCCGTGCTCCCTTGTGGTTGATTCCACTTCCGCCAGTCACACGGATCGTGTTCTGTTTAATTTTGAATAACCGGGTTCAATGACCCGACCAAGTCAAGTATATATTTACAGATCCGATGTGTCAATAGAGTTCTGAATAAACAGACAGATAATGCATATCATGGAGACGGCAAAGTCAAATGCGAGATGCAGCCTTGCTCCATACCAAAAGGTGAGAACCGTCCCCATTGATAAACTGCTCGCGCAAAAAGGTGAGAACCGTCCCCACAACGCCAAAAGGTGAGAACCGTCCCCTTATGAGGCGGCATGAGAAGGAGGGCAGAGGACACAAAAACGCGGAGTGCCGTTAAGCACTCCGCGTTTTTGAACATTCTCAGGAATAACGTTTTACTTCGTTGCCAGAATCTTCTTGAGCTTTGCATACCTGGGCAGGCCGTTCTCCAGCGGAGGTGTTGATACGCCCTGTATAAGCGGCAGAGCATAGTCGATGAATTCCTGTTTGAGCCCGTTGCCAGCTTCATTGATCCACTCACGCGGGATCTTTTTCTCTGTATTGGCAACGTCTGTAAGATTGACCAGCTTGATATTGCATTTATAATCAGGACCTGCTTCTCTTTCGAAAGCGACCATGTAATCGGTCTTGCCCTCAACGGCAAGCTTAACTGCCATCTGACCGGCCCAATAAGCTTCGTTCACATCCGTAAGAGATCCCAGATGTGCTGCACATCTCTGCAGAAGGCTGAACTCGATGCCGCGAACCTTTACGCCGGTCTTTTCCTTCAGGATATTGACGAGGGTACTTGCCAGACCGCCCAGCTGAGCGTGTCCGAATGCATCCTTGCATTTTGCCAGATCTGAACCGTACTCTGATATGTATTTTCCGTCCTTATCCTTAATGCCCTCTGATACTGCTATGATAACATTGTTCTGCCTTCTGTACACTTCCATGGTTTCTTCGATGAACCTGTTCATGTCGAACGGTATCTCAGGCAGATAAATAAGATCAGGGCCAAATCCTGCATGAGCGGCAAGAGCAGATGAAGCCGTAAGCCAACCGGCATTTCTTCCCATTATTTCGAGGACCAGAATCAGACCTTTGTCATAGACTTTGGCATCGTGGTAGAGTTCCATTATGGAAGTTGCTATGTATTTGGCGGCGCTGCCGTATCCAGGGCAGTGATCTGTTCCCCAGAGATCATTGTCTATGGTCTTGGGTACGCCCATGACCCTGCATTCATATCCGGAGTTCTGCATGAATTTGCTGATCTTATTGCAGGTATCCATGGAATCGTTGCCGCCGTTATAGAAGAAATACCTGATGTTGTACTTCTTGAAAACTTCCAGTAGTCTTTTGTAATCAGTATCATCTTCTTCGGCATTTTTCAGCTTGTAACGTACAGATCCCAGAGCTGATGAAGGAGTAGTCTTCAAAAGTTCCAGCTCATAAGGGTCTTCTTTGCTGATATCATAGAATTTCTCTTCAAGAACGCCTTTGATACCGTGTGCCGCACCGTATACTGCCGTGATGGCGCTTTGCCTGAGCGCTTCCTGGAAAACACCTGCGGCACTGGCATTGATGACTGATGTCGGACCACCCGACTGACCGAAAATTGCTGCCCCCTTTAGTTCGCTCATAATCAATACCTCCTGTTAGAAATCAAGATAAAATATAGCATAATATGTACTAAAATGCAATTGAAGGTGAATATTTTTTGCGTTTTGCTGCGTAATATTTTATTACGGACCAATTATTACAGATTAATCATAACAAGATTAACTATAGAGTGCTAACTGCTGCAGACTGGGCATTACAGATTAATTCCTATAGATTAATCTCTGCAAACTGCTTATTACAGATTGATTATTGAAGTCCAATCACCACATATCGTTCACTGCAGAAATATTTTTAGATAACTAAAGATTAACTGATTCAGGATAATCACCGCAGGCCAACTATTACTGATCATCCTGTACATCACGCAAAAATGGAATTTAACCATGAGATCCATTTGATTACGTCCGCTTTCAAAAGAGGGAGTTATGTCAAGGCTAGTAGCCTTGTTACAAAAGCAGTAATAAAATCCATTAATTAACATTAAATTATTGACATATATATCCAAATATTAGTATAATAAATTAAGAGGTAAAACGATTGACCAAAAGATACAGTTCATGACAAAAATCATCAAAAGCGCCATTAAAAGCTGATTCCAAGGGGGCTGTGCAGATGAGGTTATTGGAGAACAAAAGGAAGATCAGATCTCTGCGCGAATTTCTTTACATTTTGCCTTTCCTGGCTATCGTAGCGATCTTTTCGTATTATCCGCTGTATGGTTGGTTTTATGCGTTTTTTGATTACAAGCCTCCATTTCCGTTAACATGGGACAGGTTTGTAGGATTTAAATGGTTTTACACGATGGTGTCGAATGAAGTCAGAATCACTCAGTTGCTTGAGGTTCTGAGAAACACATTTGCCATAAGCGGCATAAGTCTCTTCTTCTCATGGTTCCCGATGGTATTCGCAGTATTTCTCAATGAAATCAAGTGCACCAAGTTCAAAAAATTCGTCCAGACAGTTACTACACTTCCTAATTTCATCAGTTGGGTACTGGTTTATTCAATAGCATATTCCATATTCAGCAGCACAGGCGCTGTCAATACGGTAGCAATGAGCCTGGGACTGCTCGATGAGCCAAAAGTATTCCTCGCGTCGGCTGACCATGTCTGGTTCAAGATGTGGCTGTGGCTGACATGGAAAAATGCCGGATGGGCTGCAATAATGTATATCGCAGCCATCGCGGGTATCGATGAAGAACTGATCACGGCTGCGAAAGTAGATGGAGCTTCCAGGATGAAGATCATCTGGCATATAACGATACCATGCCTGCTGCCTACTTATTTCGTCATCGTCATGCTGAACCTTGCAAACTTCCTTTCCAACGGGTTCGAGCAGTTCTACGTGTTCCAGAATGCATTTAACAAGGACTATATACAGGTGTTGGATTTGTATGTTTACAACCTGGCTATGGGCAACGGAGGCTATTCGCTTTCAGTTGCGGTAAGTATCTTCAAAAGTGTAGTCAGTATCGTACTGTTGTGTACTACCAACGGACTGTCAAAGCTGGTAAGAGGCCAGGGATTCATTTAACCCGGTTCATTTGGTCTATTTGAAACGGGAGAACAAGATTAGCCCAGCGAAACGGGAGGATTGTTGTAATGAGTAAACAGAAAGCACCAAGGCACAAAATGCGGGTGGGAATAGGCGACAGGATCATCAGTGTAATCACTTATATAGTATATTCGTTATTTGCTTTCGTGTGTGTTTATCCGTTTTATTATATATTTATAAACTCGATCAGTGCCAATAATCTGAGCGAAAAAGGAAAGGTACTGTTCTGGCCGCTGCAGATTCATTTCACAAACTATGTAAACGTGCTGAAGATCCCGGATCTGTTTAATGCGCTGAAAGTTTCGGTGGGAAGGACTGTGGTCGGAACAGTATTGACGGTTCTCTTCTCGGCATTTCTGGGTTACATGTTTACGAGAGAGACTTTGTGGCACAGAAAATTCTGGTACAGATTCGTGGTCGTAACTATGTACTTTAATGCCGGTATCATCCCGTGGTTCATCACAATGCTGAACCTGGGCCTGACGAACAACTTCTGGGGATATATCTGGCCGGCAGTCGTACAGCCCTTCTATATAGTATTGTGTAAAACATTTGTTGAATCAGTTCCGAGAGAACTTCAGGAAGCGGCAGAAATAGACGGCGCAGGTACACTGACAATCTTCTTCAGGGTAATGCTCCCTGTTATAAAGCCGATTCTGGCAACGATCGCAATATTTGCTGCCGTAGCCCAGTGGAACTCATTCCAGGATACACTGCTCCTGATGACAGATAAAAGGCTCTACACACTGCAGTTCGTACTGTATCAGTATATCAATCAGGCAAACTCACTGAGAGGTTTGGTAAACAATGCTTCTGGCACCATAGATCTGGCGGCAAGCCTTGCCAAAGCACAAACAGCGACCTCGATCCGAATGACCGTCACAATTCTTGTTGTTACGCCGATCATACTTGTTTATCCGATTTTCCAGAGATTCTTTGTAAAGGGTATTATGATCGGGGCTGTAAAGGGTTGATAATGAACAATGAAGCAGCACTTCATTGTTGATTATAAAATCCAATATCAAGGAGGTCCGAATATGAAAAGGTTACTTTCATTGCTGCTTGTGGTATGCCTTATCGCAACTGTAGCCTTGACTGGTTGCGGCAAAAACACAGGCGGAAACGACTCTGTGCCGGCTGATACATCCGGCGGGACGAATACCGGAGGAGGAAGCACAAACACTGACACGGGAAGTACGGACAGCAGTGGCGGAGGAAGAGTTATTTCTCATGATAAGGAACTGGTAATTGAAAACTACAATGTGGCTGCCAATTACCAGGGAGAACAGACCGGCTGGTTCGGCAAGGTTCTGAAGGACAAATTCAACATAAGACTCAGCGTACTGGCACCTCAGGTAGCAGGCAACGCACTGTATCAGACACGTATAAGCTCAGGCAATCTCGGCGATATAGTCTTGCTTGAGAGTTCGGATTTTGCAGACTGTGTACAGAATGGCCTGATTAAGGACATCAGTGATGAGATAGTAAACTGGCCTCATCTTATGGAGTACATGGAACAGATCAAGGTATTCAACAGTAACCTTCCCGGAAACGATGCAGGGAAGATATACGGTATACCCTGCCAGATGACAAATACTTCACCGACATCATATTCACAGGACGTTATATACTCCAGCCCGCAGCTTCGCTGGGATCTGTACCAGAAAATCGGAGCACCTGAAATCAAAGATCTGAACGGACTTCTGGATGCCCTGGAGGCAATACAGAAGATACATCCGACCAATGAAGACGGTGATCCGGCATATGCAATGACCCTGTGGCCTGACTGGGACGGCGGTGACAACATGATGGGTATAGCAAACGTTGTTCAGCTCACAACCTGGTATGGAGAGAAGATAAAGGGTTCTGTAGTGCTGAAGCCCGATGGCACATTCTATAAGCTGACCGATAAGAACGGAACCTACCGCAAGATGCTGCGCTTCCTTTACGATGCACAGCGCAGAGGTCTTGTCGATCCCGACTCAATGGATCAGGACTGGAATGCTGTACATCCCAAGATCTCATCCGGCCGCGTACATCTGCTCTGGTACAGCTGGCAGCAGGGATTCTGGAACACAGCTGAAAGACTTGCTGACGGTACTGCATTCATTTTCATACCGGTAATGGATCAGACCTATTATGCGGATGCTGACACATACTATGGCAGCGGCCGTGTATTCGGTGTAGGCTCTGGTGTTGACGGAGAGAAGTACCTGAGGATCATGGAATTCCTCGACTGGTATGCAAGCCCTGAAGGTCTCGAGTATCAGCATATCGGTATAGAAGGCTTCAACTATACAAGAGGAGCTGACGGCAAGCTCACAATAATGAACGAAAACGCACTGATGGATAACCTGCCGGTTCCTGAAGAATTCGGCGGCGGTGGATTCAATGACGGATTCAATGCTATCAATCAGTGGATCGTGGATTCCATCAGTATCAATCCGAACAGCGGAGAACCTTACGCAAGGACTTACTGGAGCACGTATAAGGCAGCTACGCAGACAGAGATGAAGAGACAGTGGCAGGAAAAATTCGGCGCCAAAGAACCTGCAGAATGGATGAAGAAGAACAATAAGCTGCTGATAAGCCCGAACGTCAGCGTCACACTGCCTACCGATCCGAATGATATAGCTGTTATACGTAACTCCTGCGAGGAGATCCTCGAAGAGTACTCATGGAAGATGATCTTCTGCGGCAGCGACGAAAAATTCGATGCTCTGTGGGATGAGATGGTCAAGAAGATGGATGGCAACGGCTTCGATCAGGTTGTCGAATTCGACAAACAGAAATGGCAGATCGAACTGGATGCCAAGAAAGCAGCAGCAGGAAATTGATACAAAATATGATATAATAATGACATAGCATAGTAAATATTTGCTATAATTAAGTACGGGGGAATTGGTCTGATGATCAATTCCCTTCGGACTTATTGCTCAGTACATAATTATGTACCCAAAAGCTGGACAGGCCTGGTAATAACAAAATTTTTATGAATTGGGGTATGTATATGAAAAGAATCGATGTTTCTATGATTCCGGATGAATACAAAAATCCGGTTCCAGTTGAGTTGAGGGGCAAACTTGTTGAAGAATCGTATCGGGTCGGAAATTATATCGATGCACAGCGGCAGTTGGTGACAGACCGGAACATCAATTCAGAGGAAGCAGGCAGAAAAACCGTCAGCGGAGATCCGATCACAAAGAAATGCTGCGTATATTTACCCAAAGGATACGACAGCGAAAACAGTGACGTAAGGTATAATGTATTATATCTTCTTCATGGAGTCGGAGGCAACCGCTATGAGTGGATGGGCGCCGGAAAATCAGGGGATAACTATATACTGTGCAATATTTTCGACAATCTTATTGCAAAAGGCGAAATTGATCCCATGATCATTGTATTTCCTGAAGGCCGGAGTGCGCATGACTGGACTGACAATTCCTTCAATACTGCAGGAACAAACCTGCTGGGCTTCTATTACTTCGATTATGAGCTGAGATATGATCTCATTCCTTTTATAGAATCCAAATTCCGTACAATAGCAGACATAAATGACAAGTCTCCCGAGGGTATTGCACGCAGCAGAATGCATCGGGCTTTGGGCGGATTATCCATGGGAGGCATGCAGACGCTGAATCTGATAGCAGGAGGCTACAGATGCGATTCAACATTGTATACCAGAAGGGAGAGCATCTGGGATAACGGGCTTGACAAGACAGTTCCGGCTCCGGGAATGCTTGATCTGTTTGCTTACATAGGCGCATTTTCAAATGCTCCGACATCCAGTGACGGCAGTGTCCTCGGTTCGAGTATTGCATCATGTGGACACAAGCTGCATCTGCTGTATACGACCTGCGGATGCAAAGATGATATAGCATATGGCATTGGTTATCTGAAAGCCACCGAAGGCCTGGCAGAAGCAGCGGGTACGAGCCTCGGCGATTTTTACAGAGTGGAGATAAAGAGCGGTTTTCATGATTTCTTTGTATGGTATCATGGCGCATTTAATTTCATCAGGCTGTCCTTCAATGAAAAGACATCCGGCTCATGGCCCAATATCACAGATATTTCTTTTGATTGACCAATTATCATTTTAATGGGGTGATTAGTCTTGCTTAGAACAGTTAAAGTTGAAAACGGTATTGTCCAGGGCCTCCCTGCGGCCGATCCCCGTTTCACGAGCTTCAAAGGGATACCATTCGCAGCGCCGCCCGTTGGGGAAAACAGATGGCGTGCACCACAGCCCGCAAAAAACTGGGACGGCGTCCTTAAAGCATTCCAGTTCGCACCCGTATCGATGCAGCCTCAGATGGGGGTCGATGAAAACGACATATATGTCAGGGAATGGCATGTGGACCCGAATACGCCGATGGATGAGGACTGTTTGTACCTCAATGTCTGGACTCCCGCCAAAAGCCCCGATGAAAAACTGCCGGTATTCGTATGGTTTTTCGGCGGCGGACTTCAGGTTGGATACACATCAGAAATGGAATTCGACGGAGAACGCATAGCCAGGAGAGGCGTCGTCGTTGTTACGGTAAATTACCGCCTTAATGTTTTTGGATTCTTGTGCCATCCTGAAATAACGGCTGAATCACCGGATGCGCCTGCAAATTTCGGCCATCTCGACCAGCAGGCAGGTATCAGGTGGGTCAAACGCAATATTGCGGCCTTCGGCGGTGATCCCGACAATATCACCATCGGCGGGCAGTCGGCAGGCGGCGGAAGCGTAATGAGCCAGCTCACTTCACCACAGAATGAAGGCCTCTTTCAGAAGGCCATCATACAGAGCGGCATCATAGCTCCTCTCTATCCGGGAAACCGTGTACCGAGGATGGGGCGCACACTGGCCGAAGCTGAGCAGGAAGGCGTTGAATTTTTTGAATTCCTGGGCGTGAAGTCGCTGGCTGAAGCCCGTAAGCTTGATGCATGGTATATCCGTGATAAGGCGCTGCAGTACAAGGATTTCTGGAACATGATCTGGAGTACCGTTCAGGACAATGTATTCTGTACGGGAAATCCATTTGAGCTTTTCGTAAGGAACAAGCGGTGCATGGTACCTGTGCTGTTAGGCCACACTTCTTCAGAATTCTTCAGTATACCGCAGGTAAATTCACTCGACGAGTTCAGGAATCTGGCTGTGGAAATGTTCGGCGAGGATGCTGATGAATTCCTTACGCTTTGCAATGCACAGTCAGGTGACCTGAATGAAGTGATTAAAAGAGCTTCCGTAAGCGGTCTGGAGTATGGGATCCGTATAGCTGCAAAAGTAAATGACGAAGCAAAAACCGGCGTGCCGATGTACTATTACAATTTTGATGCAGAGATACCTGGATGGGATAACCCGGGAACCTTCCACTCCGTCGACCTTTGGTTCACTTTCGAAACACTGGCGAAATGCTGGAGACCGTTCGTCGGAAAGCATTATGATCTGGCACGCCAGATGTGCAATTACTGGTGCAACTTTATCAAATCAGGAGATCCGAACGGAAAGGATTCGACCGGCGAAGACATGGAACGCTGGGAGCCGTACACCGTGCAGGCACCATACGGTATGGTGTTCGGAGACAAACCGGTATTTGTGAGGGAGAAGCCGAGTGATCTCATGGAGTTCCTGATAAGACAGTATTTTAAGAAAAACTTTTAGGAAGAACCTGATTGCAAAAAACGATTTACTAAAAGCGTTTCACCTGATCGGCAGGTGCAATAAGGCCGGCTTTTTCGCTAAGGTAGGTACGGATTACTTCGGCAATGCCGCCGGTGAAAAAAGAGTTGCCGGACCATTTGCGGGATTGAAGGAAGGTACGATACGGCTGAGCATCGATCCGAGGAAAAAGGCTTAAGAAAAATAGATAAGAACAGGATATATGAACCCGTCCCGGACTGACAGCGAATGTTTGGCTTGGTAAACAGGGAAAGATGACAGGTTTTATTTTTATAAAGATATTATGCCCACATAAATGTGTTTGGGATGCGAGCACGCATCAGGAGGCAGTTTGTGGGCAGTTTTTATGCTCCGGCAGACATATGCGGCGGGGAAAACCGTGAGAATCATGCGAAACGATGGGTCTGTCTATAAAATAAGCTTGATTTTGAGCATAAAAATGGTAGAATTAATATGATAAATTTATAACGAGGCATTATAACCAGACGATGCATTTCATTTAGGCAAAAGATGTCTCACGCTTCAAAAACTGAATGTACCGGATGCTGATAAGCGGCGGGTATAGCAGTACATATTTTGCATCACATGTAAGCAATATTATACTATAAAAAGCAAAGGAGTTGTTTTTATGCCATTGGTTACGACAACTGAAATGTTCAAAAAGGCTTATGAAGGCGGTTATGCCATAGGAGCTTTCAATGTCAACAACATGGAGATTATTCAAGGGATCACAGAGGCCGCGAAGGAAGTCAATGCTCCGTTAATCCTGCAGGTATCTTCCGGAGCAAGGAAATATGCTAACCATACTTACCTTACTAAACTGGTCGAAGCAGCAGTTATCGAAACTGGTCTGCCCATCTGCCTGCATCTTGACCACGGTGATTCGTTCGAGCTGTGCAAATCCTGTATCGACGGCGGTTTCACATCAGTTATGATCGACGGTTCACATCTCCCGTTCGAGGAAAACATAAAGCTCACAAAGCAGGTCGTTGAATACGCGCATGCTCATGGCGTAGTTGTTGAAGGCGAACTTGGCAGACTGGCAGGTATCGAGGACGCTGTCAACGTATCTGAAGAAGATGCAGCTTTCACAAAGCCGGAAGAAGTCGAAGAATTTGTCAGCAGGACCGGCGTTGATTCACTGGCCATTGCAATAGGCACCAGCCATGGCGCTTACAAATTCAAGGGAGAAGCAAAGCTCAGATTTGATATACTTGAAGAAGTTGCAAGAAGACTGCCCGGATTCCCGATAGTTCTCCACGGCGCATCCTCCGTCATACCCGAAATGGTTGACAAGATCAACAAGTACGGCGGAAACATGCCCGGTGCAAAGGGAGTTCCGGAAGAAATGCTCAGACAGGCAGCAAGGTCAGCAGTCTGCAAGATCAACATCGACTCCGACCTCAGACTTGCCATGACCGCAACAATCAGGGAATAGCTGGCACAGCATCCTGATCACTTTGACCCCAGACAGTAC
>ENA-OWOZ01002822-OWOZ01002822.1-bioreactor-metagenome-genome-assembly--contig:-NODE-2822-length-12356-cov-4.161658_pt1 | contig 12356 bp, 9 predicted proteins | sample MGYA00238140_ERZ651804 | MGnify/ENA primary metagenome ERZ651804 (study PRJEB26910, sample SAMN07631232) | bioreactor metagenome | isolation source: Switchgrass digestor | place: USA: Dartmouth... | reverse complement strand
CCATCGGAGGGAGGGAAATACGTGTCTGAAGTTCGAGTTAAGGAAAATGAGTCTCTCGATAGTGCTCTTAAGAGATTTAAGAGACAATGCGCTAAGGCAGGCGTATTGGCAGAAGTAAGAAAAAGAGAGCATTATGAGAAACCAAGCGTAAAAAGAAAAAAGAAATCTGAAGCAGCAAGGAAGAGAAAGTTCAAATAGTGGAGGATAGAATTATGTCTCTTAAGGACAGATTGCTTGAGGATATGAAAGCAGCCATGAGGGATAAGGATGTAATTCGTAAAAATACTATCCAGATGGCTAGGTCAGCGGTGCTTCAGGTTGAAAAGGATAATAAGGTTACTCTTGATGACGATGGTATAATTGAAGTTTTGGCAAAAGAGGTTAAGAAGAGAAGAGATACCTTGCCTGAATATGAAAAGTCGGGTAGGCAAGATCTTATAGATAATTTGAAAGCAGAAATTGACGTACTTTTGCAATATTTACCAGAGCAGCTCACAGAGGAAGAACTTGAAGTTATAGTAAAAGAGGTTATCCAGGAAACTGGAGCAAGCTCAGCTAAAGATATCGGAAAAGTTATGCAGTCGGTTTTGCCTAGAGTAAAAGGACGTGCAGACGGAAAAATGGTAAATCAAATTGTAAAGAAGTATATAGGATAAAGCTCGATTTAAATCGAGCTTTTTTGTTGCCTTTTCAAACCGAGAGAGAGGGACAGTGAAATGTATTTATTACACAAGAAAAGTGATATTATGAGAAGAATTGTGTACTTTATCCTTATTGCTGTGCTTTTGTGGGGTTTTGGCGGCTGTGTCTTAAATACAGATACTAATGAGGATGTTTTAGTTGATAAATCAGTATCTGTTAATGAGGAAGCAAGCCAAAAAGCTGATGATGTGGATATTGACCGATATATGGTAAATGACGAGGATATAGCAGATGATGAAGAGAAGAAAATAATACAAGGCGCAGACGGTACCGACGTAAATAATCAAGGTGAAAAGGATGAAGATTTAAGTACAAAAAATTCAAATGGTGAAAATGCGGATAATGAAAAGGTAAATAATAAAGCTGCTTCTCAAAAGGACCAAGACAGTAGAAGTGCCGGTAAAAATGAGGATAAGGGCGGCACTAAAGCTGAGGTTCAAAAACATGACCTGGTTGAACTTGTCAAATTGGATGATTCCTTTGTTATTGATATAAAATATGCCACCGAGGATAATTCTGCAAAGAAAAAGATTTATTCCATGCCCCTTTGTCTTATACACAAGAATACGGCTCAAAAACTCATTGCAGCCAATAATGAATTTAAGACCTTAGGCTATAGGATAAAAGTTTTCGATGCCTACAGGCCCTATTCCGCCCAAAAGCTTTTATGGGATGCAGCCGAGGACAAGTCCTATGTGGCAGATCCCAAAAAGGGGTCGAAACACAATAGAGGTGCGGCAGTGGACATTACTTTAGTGGATGAAAACGGTCAGGAACTTCCTATGCCATCAAAATACGATGAGTTTTCTGAACGGTCACACATTAAATATAACCAGTGCGATGAGCAGTTGATAAAAAATCGTGAACTGTTGGGAGAAATAATGGTAAAGCACGGTTTTAAACGAATTAGTACCGAGTGGTGGCATTTTGACGATACCGATGCTCTAAACTATCCTTTGCTGGATATTTCCTTTGAAGAGTTTTTACAGGAGAACCAAAACTGAAATTATTATGTCAAAGTACTTGTTTGCCGGGGTATAAATGAATTATAATAGCACTATCGGCCTTGAAATAATTAAAATATATGAGATTGAAGGAAAAAGACATTTATAAACTCCAAAAAAGAATTTGTTTTTAATGCTAATATACAGGTGATTGAATGGACCAAATTAAACAATGGGTTGTCAATAAAGTATTCCAAGGAAATGAACATGAAATAAGTGAAAAAGTTCATAGAATATCAGAACAATGTAAAATATCTCCTCTTCTTGCTAAAATTTTTATAAGCAGGGGTATTGAAGAGGAAGAATACATTAAGATGTTTTTAAACCCATCAATGAAGGATTTGTATGACCCTTTTCTGCTTAAGGATATGGATAAGGCTGTTGATAGAATAATAAATGCTGTTAGAAGCAGAGAAAGGATAATAATTTTTGGCGATTATGATGTCGATGGTATAACCAGTACATCTATTTTGTATGATTTTCTCATTAAATGCGGGGCCGACGTTGGGTTTTATATACCGGACAGGAAAGAAGAAGGATATGGCTTGTCAATAGGAGCGGTCCAAAAGGTCATTAATGACGGAGCTTCTTTGATAATCACCGTTGACTGTGGCATAACTGCCTTTGAAGAGGTAAAATATATAATTGATAACGGTGTGGATATTATTATTACCGATCACCATGAATGTAAGGAAGAGCTGCCGGAGGCCTATGCTTTGGTGAATCCTTGCAGACATGATTGTACGTATCCGTTTAAGGAACTGGCCGGAGTGGGCGTTACCTTTAAACTGCTGCAAGCTTTGTCCATAAAGATGGAACTTAAGGATCTGTCATTGGATTATATAGATCTTGTGGCTTTAGGAACTGTTGCCGATGTCGTTCCGCTTGTAAGTGAAAACAGGATTATTGTAAAATACGGCCTTAAGAAAATTGAAAATACTTTTAACAAAGGGCTTAAAGCTCTTATTGATGTTTCTGGGGCTAAGGACAAGCCGGTTACATCCTATACAGTAGGTTTTGTCTTAGCACCAAGGATAAATGCAGCGGGAAGAATAGGAGATGCAACCAGAGCTGTAAGACTTTTTACTACCGATGATGAGAATGAGGCTATTGCCATTTCAAAAGAATTGAATGAGCAGAATATTTACCGTCAGGAGACTGAACAGGAGATACTCAATGACGTATTAAGCAGGATAGAAAGAAGTGTTGACTTAAAGAAGGAAAAAGTTATAGTTGTTTGGGGTGAAGGCTGGCATCATGGTATTATAGGTATTGTAGCTTCAAGAGTAACTGAGACTTTCCACCGTCCCTGCATCTTGATAGCAGTGGAAGATGGAATGGGAAAAGGTTCCGGCAGAAGTATTGAAGGTTTTAACCTGTTTGAAGCCCTTTCCCATTGTACAAGCCTGCTTGAGAAGTTTGGCGGTCATGAGCTGGCGGCAGGGCTTACAATAAAAGAAGAGAATATTGAAAAGTTAAAAGAAATGATAAATGAATATGCCGATACCCTTTTAAAGGATTCGGATTTAATTCCGAAAATTAAGATAGATGTTGAGGTAACAAAGGAAGATATTTCGCTGGATAGTGTGAGAGAACTGGATTTGCTTTCACCCTTTGGTGTGGGGAATCCAAGTCCGGTTTTTGCTTACAAAAACCTTATGATTGAGGACATCAGAACAGTTGGCAATGATAAACATATAAAGCTTAAGCTTAAGGATGATGAGAGATTTATTGATGCCATAGGCTTTAACAGGGGTTATCTTGCTGAAATTTATAATAAGACCGATGTTATTGATACAGCATGTTCCTTTGAGATTAATTCGTGGAACAATACAGAGAGTGTTCAATTGAATTTAAAAGATGTAAAAGAAAGCAGCGATATACTTATTCAAAACAGTTTTTACTATAGTTTGGATAAGGCTATTGATTTTACTTGCTTTTATGATGAAAAGGATATAGATTTATTTTTGGAGAATATTGCGCCAGTAATGTCTTCGGAGGGATTTAAACAGGATTTTTATAGAGATAATAAGACAGTAATCCTTATAAATTCGATAAGCAGTTTAAAAATCCTTACCGATGCTTTAAATGCTGTAAAAGTTGAATATGAGATAGCTTATAATGTAGAAAATACAGATGATGATTGTGATGTTTGTATTTTGGTAAATCCAAAGCCTGATGAGTTTAGTGCAGAACCTTTTGACAGGGTGATTGTATTTGGAGAATGGATTTCAAAAAGTTATCTTTATAATATAATAATGAATATTGACATTGGTAAATTATTTATTTTGGATAAAATCTGTTTTAAGGTTGACGAAAGTGATATAATTGTTGAAAGACAAGATATGGTTGCAGTTTATCAATATATCAAAAGCAATTTTAATGGCAATTATATTATTGATGATTTGTTTAAGTTTGCCCGTTCGGTTTCAAGAAGTTGCGGCAGAAATATGAATTATTTTAAAGTAAAAAGGGTTATTGACACCTTTGAAGAATTAAATTTGTTAAAAAAGTCAGAACGCGGCATATATGGTATGGAAGTTTCAATAATTGATACCAAAGGAAAAAAAGCTGATCTTGAAAGTTCGGCTATTTTTCAAAGTTTTAAAGCTTTTAAGGAACGGATTCAGGCCGTTTAAAATAACTTACAGGATTAATAAAAAGTTTTAGGACCAAAGTATTATAAGGGGAAAGGGACAGTCAGATTTAAAATTGCCTTTGAGCCCCTGAGAATAAATACAGGAGGAGAAATTATGGATTTAAAATCAAAGTTAAGAGAGGTGCCTGATTTTCCGAAAGAAGGTATAAACTTTATTGACATTACAACTGTACTGCAGGATGCTGAGTCATTGAAGCAGTGCATAGATGAGATGATGCAAGAAGTAAAAAGCTTTGGAGATTTTGATATGATTGTCGGACCTGAATCAAGAGGCTTTATATTTGGAACACCTATAGCCTATACTTTGGGTAAAGGCTTCGCACCGATAAGGAAGAAGGGAAAACTTCCGTATAAGACCATAGGTGTGGAGTATCAGTTGGAATATGGTACAGATACGCTGGAAATGCATATTGATGCTATAAAGAAAGGTGATAAAGTAGTTATAGTGGATGACCTTCTTGCAACTGGAGGTACCACACTATCCAATATCAAGTTGATAGAGCAGCTTGGTGGAGAAGTAGTTGGAATTGTGTATTTTATTGAACTTTCATTCTTAAATGGAAGAGAAAAATTACAAGGATATAATGTTAAGTCTATTGTGCAATACTAGTAAGTTTCTACACTATTGGACAATGGAGTTCAGAATAAACAAGGGCCGATGTATTATTTCCGGTATATCGAATGCTTTTGATTTTGGGGGAATTGTTTATGAACGATGGTTACAACCGTCTCATAAAAAAAATAAGTAAATATAACAGCAATTGTGATTTTGAATTGCTTGAGAAGGCTTATCAGGTCTCAAAGGAAGCTCACAACGGTCAGCAGCGAGTTTCAGGGGAGCCTTTTATCATGCATCCTATGGAGGTTGCAAATATTCTTGCGGAACTGGAACTTGACTGTACTGCTATTGTTGCGGGCATTTTACACGACACAATTGAGGATACCACCTATACCTACGAACAGCTTAAGGAAAAGTTCGGGGAAGAAGTGGCATTGCTTGTAGACGGTGTAACCAAGCTTGGTAAGATTCCCTATACTACAAAAGAGGAGCAGCAGGCAGAGAACTTGAGAAAAATGTTCCTTGCCATGTCAAAGGATATTAGGGTAATTCTTATTAAGTTGGCTGACAGGCTTCATAATATGAGGACTCTTAAATATATGTCTCCGGAAAAGCAAATCGAAAAAGCAAAGGAGACTTTGGAAATATATGCTCCTATTGCTCATCGGCTTGGAATATCGAAAATAAAATGGGAACTGGAGGATTTAAGTCTTAGGTATTTAGATCCAAAGGGATATTATGACCTTGTAGATAAAATTGCAAAAAAGAGAAGAGAAAGAGAAGCGTATATTGAAAAAATCCTTGAAACGCTTAAGGAAAAAATCTCAGAGCTGGGTATAGAAGTCCGTTTGGACGGAAGACCCAAGCATTTCTACAGTATATATAGGAAGATGCAGCAGCAGAACAAGACCTTGGACCAGATATACGATTTATTTGCCTTTAGAATTATAGTGGATACCGTAAAGGACTGTTATGCTGTATTGGGTCTTGTGCATGAGATATATAAGCCTATGCCGGGTAGGTTCAAGGATTATATTGCCATGCCCAAACCAAATATGTATCAGTCGCTGCATACAACCGTTATCGGTCCCGATGGAGTTCCCTTCGAAATTCAGATCAGGACTTGGGAGATGCACAAAGTAGCTGAAGTAGGAATTGCAGCCCATTGGAAATACAAAGAAGGCACTACTGGCGGAGGCTACGAGCAAAAATTGGCATGGCTAAGGCAGCTTTTGGATTGGCAGACCGATACCCGTGACCCCAATGAATTTATGGAAACATTGAAGATTGACTTGTTCACCGATGAAGTTTTTGTCTTTACTCCAAAAGGGGATGTAATCAGTCTTGCTGCCGGCTCTACCCCAATAGATTTTGCTTATCTAATACACAGTGCTATCGGTAACAAAATGGTTGGGGCAAAGGTAAACGGCAAGATTGTTCCAATAGAGTATGAACTGAAAAACGGAGATATAGTTGAAATTCTTACTTCTTCAAATGTTCACGGGCCTAGCCGTGACTGGCTGAAAATAGTAAAGACATCCCAGGCCAGAAATAAGATTAATCAATGGTTTAAGAAGGAAAAAAGAGAGGAAAACATATTAAGAGGTAAGGAAATGCTTGAAAAGGAGCTTAAAAAGCAATCGCTTACCTTTGCTCAATTGTTTAGGCCTGAATGGGTTGAAATATTACTTAAGAAATATACTTTCAGTTCCATGGATGATCTTTATGCAGCTATAGGTTACGGTGCAATAACTCCCAACAAGATTATATCCAGGCTGAGAGAAGAGTATAAGAAGACTTTAAAGGCTGAAGAGCTGGCACAGCAGATGGCTGAAAGTGTTGCTCAGCAAAAGCTCAAAAATAAAAGAAGGAGTATTCCGGAAAACGGAGTTGTTGTCAAAGGCATTGAAAACTGTCTTGTTAGATTGTCAAGATGCTGTAATCCTGTTCCCGGTGACGATATAATCGGATATATAACCCGTGGAAGAGGAGTATCGGTTCATAGAAAAGATTGTCCCAATGTGACAAATACCATAGACGGAGATACCAGACTTATAGATGTAGAATGGTATACAGCCAATAATGTAGCTTACCATGCAGAGATAACAGTGCTTGCCAATGACAGAACCGCTTTGCTTATGGATATAACCAATGTCATAGGCGAGTCAAAGATTCCTCTGAAAGCTATAAATGCCAGAACTACAAAAGATCAGGTAGCAGTGATGAACCTTACAATAGAGATAACAAATACCGAACAGCTTGAAAAGATTATCAAGAAAATAAAGAGAGTTGAAGGGGTATTTGAGGTTACAAGAAATAAGCAGTAATGTGATATAGTTGAAAAGGTTTGCTAAAACAGACTTTTTTAATAGAATTGCATAAAGAGAGGTATTTAAAAATGCGCGCAGTTGTTCAGCGGGTTACCTATTCCAAGGTGACTGTTGATGGAGAAGTAATTGGAGAAATTCAAAAAGGATTGAATGTATTATTGGGAATAGGCCAGGACGACACCGACAAGGATATTGAATATGTGGCCGAAAAGATAGTGAACTTAAGGATTTTTGAAGATAGCAATAATAAAATGAATTTGTCTTTATTGGATATAAAGGGAGAACTTATAGTTGTATCCCAGTTTACGCTGTATGGTGACTGCAGAAAAGGAAAAAGACCAAGCTTTGATAAAGCAGCAAGACCGGAAGCTGCTGAAGTTATATACAATAAGTTTTTGGATTATTTGAAGAAGTTTGATATAAAGGTTCAGACAGGAAAATTTCAGGCAATGATGATGGTGGAAATACAAAATGACGGTCCTGTCACACTTTTAATAGACAGCAAAAAAGAGTTTTAAAACTTTTGATATAGATTTAATAATAAAAAGTATAAAATTTTGATAATAGAGAAAAGGGCATTTTAACATAAAATGCGGTGAAATTAATAATTTTTAAATATTATGACTTTAAGGAGAGAGTAGAAATGGATGTAAAGTGCTTTGATAAAGGAATTTTCGATTCCAACAGTTATGTTGTATGGGAAGGTAATGAGGGCGTTGTTATAGACGCAGGAGTTTCCGATGAAATAATAATGAAGTTTATAAATGAGAATAAAATCACCATTAAATATATAATTCTAACCCACGGGCATTTTGACCATGTATATTATGCGTTTAAGCTTAAAGAGAAAACCGGTGCGAAGGTTATTATACATAAGGATGACAATGATATGTTGCCAAAACCGGAGTGGAACGGAACCAGATTTTTTGGAGATCCGGTATCCTTTGACCTGGCTGATGAAACGGTGGAAGACAAAGACACAATTACTGTGGGAAACCTTAAGTTTGAAGTACTGCATACACCGGGTCACAGTATGGGAAGTATGTGCCTAAGGGTTGAAAATAGACTGTTCAGCGGGGATACTTTGTTCCGTTTAAGCTGTGGACGTACTGACCTGCTTGGGGGAAATCAGGAGGATTTGGACAACTCCTTTAGGGAAAAGATATTAACGCTTGATGACAATATCTTGGTATATCCTGGGCATGGAGAATCCACAACCGTTGGCTTTGAAAGGTTTAGCAATCCTTATGTGAAATATTTGCAAAAAAAATAATCGGATGGAGATAACTAAGTGATTTATTTAAAACTTGAAGGACATGATTATCTATATGGAATTGAAGATATATTAAAGCTGTTCTTTAAAGATGAAAAAGTGTTGTTAGTTCAAGAGGATGAAGTTGAATTTCAAGATGGAGTTTTTATTAAAAATGCCATTGTTGGAAAAGATGTTGACGGTAAAAGTGTTTTTGAACTGAACACAAGTATTAAAGATTCAAATGGGGAACAGAGCAATTTTACTCATGATATAACTGAAATTATGAAAGAATCGAAGGACAGCAGTGATGCCGGTAAAGTTTTAAAATGGGAGATTAAGCGTCAGATTTATAAAGCTTTAGTTCAATACACCAAGGAAGAAATGCCTTGGGGAATGCTCACAGGGATAAGACCTGCAAAGATAGTGCATGAAATGCTTGATAAAAATTTTGACAAAGATAAGATTATGGAACGGCTTAAAAACTATTATTACTTATCGGAAAAAAAAGCAGCCATAGTTTATGATGTTGCGCTATCGGAGAAGTCTATTTTAGATAATACAATGCCGGATATGGTAAGTCTTTATATCGGCATACCCTTTTGTCCCACCCGCTGCCTGTATTGCTCCTTCACATCCAATCCTATAAAGAAATATGAAAAAATGGTGGAAAGCTATATGGCGGCGTTAACCAAGGAAATTGGAAGTGTGGGGGAAATAATCAGGGACAGGAATTTAAAAATACAGAGTATATATATTGGAGGGGGCACGCCTACTTCAATTGATGTCCAATATTTGGGGACACTTTTGGAGGAGATAGAAAAAAATTTCTGCTTTGATTATGTCAAGGAATATACTTTGGAGGCAGGAAGGCCGGATTCCATTACATTAGAAAAGCTTGAAACTATAGCAAAAAGCAAAGTAAACCGAATCAGTATAAATCCCCAGACCATGAGGGATGAAACCCTTTTAAGGATTGGAAGAAGTCATACTTCCGAGGACATCATTGAGGCCTTTAAACTGGCTAGAAAGCTTAAGTTTGACAATATCAACATGGATATTATTGCAGGCTTGCCCGGTGAAAATCTGGAGGATTTTTTGTTTACCCTGCAGGAAATCAAAAAGCTTTGTCCTGAGAATATTACGGTACACACTATGAGCATTAAAAGGGCATCTAGGCTTAATGAGGAAAAGGGCAATTACAGCCTTACCGATGGCTCGGAGGTGGCAAGAATGGTGGATGCCGCCTATGATATTATTACCGATATGGGGTTATTTCCTTATTATTTGTACCGACAGAAAAACATTTTGGGAAATCTTGAAAATATCGGTTATGCTTTGCCCGGGACTGAAAGCATTTATAATGTGCAGATAATGGAGGAGCGACAAACCATTTTCGCCCTGGGTGCAGGAGGTATAACAAAAGTGGTTTATCCTGAGGAAAACCGAATTGAAAGGGTTTTTAATGTAAAAAATGTTGAGGAATATATATCAAGAATTGATGAGATGATTCAAAGAAAAAAGGATATGGAGTAGAAGGTATTCTGCAAAAGTTTAGTCTTGACAATTACATTTTATACCGATAAAATATATTTAATTCCACCTCTTTTGCAACGGCGTGGAAGAGGTGAATCAAAGGTACGGGAGCGTTCCGTGGCTTTTTTATTCAAAGAAGGATACAGCAAGATTGGCTTGCTAGCAAGATTAATTTGCTTGATAGAATTGATAATTATCAATTGCTAAAGACAATGAAGGGGAAAAGTAGCCGACGCTGCCTTAAGGGAGAGTGTATCGTGACTGGGAGTACACTTAGGATACGGTTGAGCGAACGAACACCCTGGAGTTGGTTAGTTGAAAGTTCTATGGCGACTAGATTAATCCGTATGTCCTGCGTTATAAGGACCTTAAGTGGGCAGGAATTGATTCTTGCTTAGTAGGGTGGTACCACGGGAATAATACCTCTCGTCCCTGACAAGCTGTCAGGCGGGAGGTTTTTTATATTATGAAAAGGTTTTTGGCGAAATAAATTATCATACGGTCTTATCCTCTTGTCGGTAAAAGAGGAAATAGCAATGGATTATAAACTATAGAAATATCTTGGAGGTAAATATGTTGACAAAAGCACCAAAGGGAACTAAGGACATTCTGCCGTCAGAAGTATACAAGTGGCAGTATATAGAAAAAAAGATTGCTGAACTTTGCAATAGTTTCGGTTATAAGGAAATTCGTATTCCGGTTTTTGAACATACCGAACTGTTTCAGAGAGGTGTAGGTGATACTACCGATATTGTTCAGAAGGAAATGTATACTTTTCAAGATAAAGGCGGAAGAAGTATCACATTAAGACCTGAAGGTACGGCAGGAGTTGTACGAAGCTACATAGAGAACGGTATGGCATCTTTGCCTATGCCTATTAAGCTGTATTACAATATTACAGCTTATAGATATGAAAATGTACAAAAGGGAAGATACAGAGAATTTCACCAGTTTGGTGTTGAAGCTTTTGGTTCATATAGTCCGGGTATCGATGTAGAAATAATGGTACTAGCTATGACTTTTCTTAAAGGTCTTGGCTTGGATGATTTAAAACTCTGTATAAATTCCATTGGTTGTTCGAAATGTAGACAAGAGTATAAAAAAGCATTAAAAAGTTTCTTCCCGGAAAACGATATGTCACGAATGGTGACTATCATATCAGACAAGCATTATAAACGCCTTAAGGGATTGCTATCGGACGGTCGTATTATATTGGGAGGAAGGTGTGATGACGAAAGGCGGTTTATCGAACCTACGCTTATAGACAATGTGGATTTATCTTCTCCTATTATGAAAGAGGAAATATTTGGGCCGATACTTCCTGTTATCGCCTATGATAATCTGGACGAATGCATAAACATAATACGTTCTCTTCCGAAACCTTTGGCACTGTATGTATTTTCAGAAGACAGAAAGACTATAAATAAGATTTTCCGTTCCTGCTCCTTTGGAGGCGGCTGTATCAATGACACAATTTTGCACCTGGCCAATCCGAGACTGCCTTTCGGCGGAGTCGGCAATTCGGGAATGGGAAGTTACCATGGCAAAAAGAGCTTTGAGACCTTCACCCATTACAGAAGTGTATTAAAGCAAAGCTCGAAATTTGACATACCTCTCAGATACATGCCGTATACGGATAATAAGTTAAAATTGTTAAAGAACATCCTTCGTTAGGAAGGCTTCATATACCGGATCAATAGAATGCCTGCCGTTAAGGTTTCGTTGACCGGCACAAAAACCGTATATGCGGTTTTAATAATCAATACGGGAAACTTACGTTAAAAGCTTAAGGCAACGGTTTTTGCCAAAAGGCTTCAGGCAGCGGTACAATAACACAGGCTGTGTTTCCGGTGTCATATATCGGATTATAGGTGTCCGTTTATGACACGGAAATCATAGCCTGTTTTTTATGAAAAAATTTACAAAATTACTGTCGAAAAATATTCCGCAAAAATACTATAAACTTTTTTCAAATATTGACGAAATTCATATATGTGTTACCGTATCATATTTATGTGGTTTTATTCAGTATATTGCTTCAAGGCAGGTTGAAAATCAGAGCGAAATGAATCCTCAGGAAGTTCTCAAAGTACAAGCTTTGTTTTAAACAAAACTATTGTATAATAACGTCATATAATATATATAAAATTGTTGTTGAAAAATGTTGTCGAAATGAATATAAAGGAAGCAATAACATCAATTGCAGAGTTTTATTTTATGTCCTGTGTGAATAATATTAACATACACTCGTTTTAAATTTATAATGCATTTCCGTTTATATATTGGAAGTAGGTGGTCGTATGTCAAATGTATT
>ENA-OWOZ01002821-OWOZ01002821.1-bioreactor-metagenome-genome-assembly--contig:-NODE-2821-length-12360-cov-2.992347_pt1 | contig 12360 bp, 7 predicted proteins | sample MGYA00238140_ERZ651804 | MGnify/ENA primary metagenome ERZ651804 (study PRJEB26910, sample SAMN07631232) | bioreactor metagenome | isolation source: Switchgrass digestor | place: USA: Dartmouth... | reverse complement strand
ATGGCCATGCTTACTTCGGTTTTCCCTCCCCAGGAACGGGGACGAGTCCTGGGTATCAACAGTGCAGTGGTCTACGCTGGTTTGACCCTGGGCCCGGTTTTGGGCGGGGCCTTAAACCACAACCTGGGCTGGCATTCCATTTTCTTTCTCAGTGCTATGATTGGCTTTGCAGCGTTAGGTCTTACTCTGGCCAAACTCCAGGGTGAATGGACCGGTACCGCCGGTGAGAGTTATGACCTGCCTGGAGCGGTGCTCTATACCCTGGGACTGGTAGCCTTCACCTATGGTATATCAACCGTGGCCACTTCCCATTGGGCTTGGTATGTGCTGGCCTTGGGCATAATTACCCTGATTATTTTTGCCCGCCGCCAGCTGCGCATAGAACAACCGGTTCTGCAGCTGCGGCTTTTCAGCCACAACCCCACCTTTGCCTTTTCCAACCTGGCCGCCTTGATAAACTACTGCGCTACCTTTGCGGTCGGTTTCCTGCTGTCACTATTCTTGCAGGTATCCTTAGGCTACAATTCCCAGGTAGCCGGTTTCATTCTGCTGGCCCAGCCCATCATTATGGCGATTGTGTCACCCGTGGCCGGGCGGCTGTCAGACCGGATTGATCCTCGTGTGGTAGCTTCCATCGGTATGGGAGTCACCACCGTTGGCTTGTTTATACTTATCTTTGTCAATGAACAAATGCCCCTGGCAGTGGTCATGTTAACCCTGGCCCTGCTGGGGCTGGGGACCGCCCTGTTCGCAGCGCCTAACAACAATGCCATCATCGGCTCGGTGCCCAAGCAGTTTTTAGGAGTAGCCTCCTCCATCTTAGGCACCATGCGATTAACCGGGCAGGTGGCCAGCATGGCTCTGGTTACCTTAATTCTAGCTTCCTGTACTGGCAATGTAGAGCTGTCCCCAGCCTACAGCCAGCTGTTTATAAAGGCCGCCAGAATATCATTTATAATCTTCACCGTACTGTCAGTGCTGGGCATCCTGGCATCCCTGGCCGGTAAAAAATCTCTAGTACAGGCCAGCCAGCAGCAAAGCGGTGACTAGAGCTGCCATGCCACCGCCAAAGCCTATAGCAAAAAAGTGGCGAAATACGCTTTTATGACTCAACCCGGTTACTGCCATTACTGCAAACACTACTCCGCAATGGGGCATAGCTCCAAAAGCACCAGAGGCTATAGCTGCTACACGATGGATTACTTCTGGTGCTACCCCGCTGGCTATCCAGGTCTCACCAAATGCAGGTATCACAATTCCCAAGGCACCTGATGGAGATGCGGTAACTACGGACAGTAGTCCAGTAACTGCTGTTACCTGCATCAACGTACCTCCCGGCAACGCTGAAATAAGATCGAGAATCAGCTTAAAACCAGGCGCCAATGTTACAACACTGCCAACTCCCACCGCAGCCGCTGTGAAAAATGTGGGAGCTATTGCATTTATTGCCCCTGTATTTATAGTGTTCAATTGACTGGGTAAATAGTTGTGCAACAAAACTGCAGCACTTGCTATGGCCACCAGTAAGGCAGGGACAATGACATCTGGAATTCGCATGGCGCTTCCCACCAATATTATTGCTATTAATAAAGCCATAGGAGCTAACGATAAACCTAGTGGTGGTGATAATTGTTCAGAATTCCCTTCAAAATCCGGTTTTTTATCTCCGGCAACATAACCTTCTCCAGCTGACATTGATATTGATAATTGCCTTTTAATATATATAAGCGAGTAAACTATGACCACAATAGTACAAATAATACTCATAAGCGGTGCCGCAGTGAGGGTGGTTCCTAGCTGGGTTGGTATAACATTTTGAATGGCAGGAGTCCCTGGCAGCATTGTCATGGTAAATGTACCTACTCCAGCAAACAAAGCCGCTATAAACAGGTGCCAGGCAATGTTAAGCTCACGAAAAAGCGGTCTCGCTAAGGGAGCCAAGGTGAAGACAACGATAAATACGCTGATACCTCCATAGCTTAAAATAGCACCTATTATTGCTATAGCGACAAGAACTGTATAAGCATTTGATTTTCCTGTCAGTTGCAAAATCCATTCTGCTATAGTGAAAGTTGCCCGGCTGTCTTCCAGGTACTTACCCAGCACCGAACCCAAAGCAAAGATTATAAAATAGTTGATTACAAACCTGCCCAGCCCTGACATATACGAGTTTTCAAGTCCAAGTAGAGAGTCTTTTACATTTAAACCGTTACTAAGTACAACAATTGCTGCTGCAAGGGGAGCAATAACAATAATATTTACGCCCTTATAAGCAGCAATGATTAATATAATAATTCCAATCACTATTCCTGCAGGTCCCAACCATTCCAACATGACCATCCTCCCGCCATTAAGAATAAATAAAAACTGGTCCTCATTTTAAAAACGGGGACCAGCAGCTCATGGCAGAGCAGCATTTACGGTTAATTGAGCTGTCGTGCCAAGTAAACAAAACACTTGCTACATCAAAAGTACATCTTTAACTGATCATGGAATTGTTATTTTGAAGATTTTTAACAATCTCATCTATCAGTGCCTTTTTATCCACTTTCCCTACTGGGTTAAGAGGCAGTTGGTTGCGTATTATAAACCGCCGGGGAACTTTGAAGGATGCAATCCTGCTTTTGACAAAGGCTTTTAATTCTGCTTCGTCCACCTCACAACCCTTACGAGGTACTACAAAGGCATATCCTATTTCACCGTAAATCGCATCAGGAACCGGAACTAGCGCAACGGTCTGAACCTTCTCATGACTGCAGATAACCTCTTCTACCTCTGCAATGTAAACATTTTCACCACCTGTTATAAACATTTCTTTCTTTCTGCCCATAAATATAAGCAATCCATCAGCATTTTCGTAGAACAAATCCCCACCATAGAACCATCCCTCTTCGTCAAAAGACTCATCATTTGCCTGGGGATGCCGGTAATATTCTTTTATTACGGTACTGCCTCGCAGAGCAAGCTCCCCTACCTGGCCCCTGGCGACCGGGTTCCGGTCCTGATCGACCAGTTTCCACTCTATTCCAGGCATGACCCGGCCCACGCTCTTGCTAAGGTGTTCCGCACTTAAACCGGTGGGGGTGTAGCTAACAATTCCCGCAACTTCGGTCATACCCAAGCAATTGAAAACATTATTGGTCATGGTAGCCATCACTTTTTCTATGATGTGTCGAGTGGGCATGGAACCACCGAAATGAACTATCCTTAAGGAAGACTTATCATAGGAGTTGTAGTCGGGATGATTAAAGATCATGCTGTACATGGTGGGTACCCCTCCCATAACTGTCACCTTTTCAGACTGGATTAATTCCAAGGTTTTTCCGGGGCTGAAAGTGGGAAGCAAAACTACTGTTGCACCAGTAAGCAACGGCGTTATCCCCTGGACAATGGCACCTCCCACATGATTAACCGGCATGCTGTCAAACCACACATCTTCCCAGGTAGTCCTAAAATAACTCGCTTCCATTTTCGCAGAATCCATTATGTTTCGATGGGTCAGCAGTACTCCTTTGGGCTTTCCAGTGGTTCCGGAAGTGTATACCATCATTACTCCATCATCAGTATTAACCTGCAGTTCACGTCTTTTCAATTCCTGCTCTAAATAGTTATTGTCCTCCTGGAAAATATCCTCAAACCATGAGATATCAGAGTATCCAGCCTCATTTTTCTTGCCCAACACGAATATCTTTTTGATGGTGGGACATTGAGCAGCAATCTGCTGTATTCGCTGCAAATAGACTTCCTGGTTTCCAGATACAAAGACGTATGTAGATTCCGAATTGTTAATAATGTACTCCAATTCGGGTGGCATCAATTTGATTCCCATACCTACCAATACCGCTCCGACCCTAGATGCGGCCATGCATAGACAGAAATACTCAGGCTGGGTCTCCAGCAGGCATGCTATTCTATCATGCCGCTGAACCCCTAATTTTATTAAATACCTGGCTAATCTATCAACCTGGTCAGCGAATTCCCGATAGCTGATACGCTGCTGTTGATATACGAAGGCCGTGTGGTCAGGATAGAGGTGTGCATTTTTCTGAATATAATCAGAAATTATCCTTGCTCCATTATCGGTTTGGTCCATATCTTTCTCCTTACCTTTCCAATATCTCCTTGTCAGCTCCCTGCGTGAGATAGGCTGCACAAGGAAGGTAATTTTGGCCAGCTAACCTAAATATTCAGGTTTCAGTTCAATAACCGATACGTCTGAACTCTTAAAGTTCTCCTCCATGCTGAATACTTTGGGAACTTCGTTCAATACATAGAAGCGAGCACTGGCAATTTTGCCCTTGTAAAAGTTCGCATCAAACGAGTCATCGCCTACTTCATCAAGTTTCTGCTTAGCCAATATCCCCTGATCCAGCAGGAGCATTCCGCAGTAAACCATAGACATAGCAAACATAATCCGGTTAGCCCACAAGCCCTGATAGCTTACTTCACCTGCACTTAATTTATCTTTTAACATCCTCAACATGTTGGTGAAGGACTCATAAGCACGGGAAAGCATTTGTACTTCTTCAGCAAAATCCTGGTTATCGCGGTGAGCTTCGATATTCTGGCTGAGTTCCTGCATCCACTTTTGAAACGGTTTGCCTTTGTCCATGCTGAATTTACGTCCCACTAAATCCATAGACTGAATAAAAGTTGTGCCTTCCCAAATGGAGTATATCTTGGAATCCCGGGCCAGTTGCGCTACTGGATACTCTTCGATAAAACCATACCCTCCATAGCACTGAATAGCTTCTCCGCATAACCCCCAGACCAGTTCACTGCAGTAAGCCTTACAAAGCGGATTATTTATCATGAACATATCGTTGTAATATTTCCTATCTTCCGGATCAGATGCCGCTATGGCCATATCCGTATACCAGTAGGTTTTCAACAGCAAAGCACGCATGGCTTCTGTACAGGCCTTCTGGTGAAGGAGCATATATTTTATATCCTCATGCTCAATAATGGGTACCCTGGGTCCTTTGGGATCAGTTAACTTGCGGCCCTGCACCCTGATCTTGGCGTATTCACGGGCATTGTAGTAAGCTTCTTCAGCAACGCTTAGTGCCATCAGGCCGGTACTGAGCCTTGCTTCATTCATCATCATGAACATTTGGGCCAGACCATGAGCACGTCCATCCTCCCCAGGGGGGTCACCCAACAGCCATCCATAGCAATCATCGTTTTCTCCATAGGCTAAGGTACAGGTAGCCGAACCATGCAGGCCCATTTTGTGCTCGAGATTGACAGTAGTTACATCGTTCCATTCAGTAATATTACCGTTTTCATCAAAACGGTTTTTAGGAACAGCAAATAATGATATTCCTGCTGTTCCTTCCTGTGCTCCCTCAATACGAGCCAGTACCAAATGGATAATGTTATCCCATAGGTCGGAATCACCTGAGCTTATGAAGCACTTGGTTCCTTTTATTTTGTACAAGCCAGGAGTATCAGTCGGATATGCCTTGGTAGCTATGAGGCCTAAATCTGATCCAGCCCCCGGTTCGGTAAGATTCATGGTACCGCCCCAGATGCCAGCAAACATTTTGGGCAGTACTTTAGCCTTTAATTCCTCACTTCCATAGGTCTGGATAACAGCAGCAGCGGGTCCACCGGTTACCCAATATAGAATCATACAAGGGGCAGCAGCAGTTAGAATTTCATTCTGACAAGCACTGAATAAACGCGGAACATGTCCCTCTTCCTCAACATTAAAAGCGGAAGGTCCCATTCCAGCATCGCGGATGGTATAGTAGGCCTTTTTCATGGATTCAGGCAAATAGACATGTCCATCCTTAAACTGTGCTCCGATAGTATCAGCATCACCGTTAGCCGGCGCTACTACATCACGGGCAATCTTGTGAGCCACATCAATAAAGGCGTCAAAATCATCAATGGAATAATAATCTTTATACTCATCACAGGCCAGCAGCTTTTCGGTATCAAGCCATTCCTTCACCACAAATTTCAGTTCCCTAATATCAAAAAGAAAGTTAGTAGCAGGCATATTGGTTTCCCCTCTTTCACAAACGATAATTTAATGAATTTTAGTATTGCAGAAGTCCCGATTAGCAGGATAAAAGGAGATTCACCCCGGCATTGATGTTAATATTAACGCTTATTGGTCTTTCTCCAGATATTAGCCTCTTTGGCGGCTTTAACCAGTTCATCCTGACACTCGGGATGGGCTATGGAAATCAAAGCCTCAGCTCTCTCCCAGGTGGAAAGTCCTTTCAGGTTAACAATTCCGTATTCAGTAGCTACATAGTTGGTTATACTAGCCGGAATACTTACCATGGTGCCTGGAACAAAAGCAGGAACTATATTAGATTCATACTTGCCTGTTTTCTTATTGAACCGTGCAGAGTGAAGAGCTACTATGCCCTTACCACCTTGGGAGTGGTAGGCTGCATAATGAAAATCTAGAATTCCTCCGGTTCCAGATATCTGTTTACGTCCAACTGATTCGGCAGATATGTGCCCAACCAAATCAACATGCAAACAGTTGTTAATGGATATTACTTTGTCGTTTTGCTGAATTATCCAAGGATTGTTCGTATAACTGGGACAACGTACATTAACGGCGGGGTTATGGTCGCAGAAATCATAAAGGGCTCTGGATCCCAAGGCAAAGGAGCACATAGTTATACCTTTATCTATATTTTTTCGCTGATTAGTTATTTTCCCAGCTCTAAATAATTCCAAAAAGGCATCGCAAAGCAGCTCGGTATGAACTCCTAGGTCTTTAACATCTGATTGAGCTATGACTTTACCTATATGATTAGGGGTTCCCCCTACACCCAGCTGCAAGCAGGCTCCATCTTCGATTAAGGGAATAATGTTGTTAGCTATCTTGATGTCTATCTCATTGGCTACAGCTTCCGGCAGGCAAAGAGGAAGCTGGCTGTTTTCAACTTCTACTATATAGTCCACCCGCGAAATATGAAGCCAGTTTTCATTCCCGTACGCTACCGGCAGGCTATCATGTACTTCAACAATAATATGTTTAGCATGCGTAACCTCGCTTACCACTTTTACTCCCTGAGTACTTAGATTAAAATAGCCTTTATCGTTCATGGGAGTAACCGCTACGAAAGCTACATCTACGGGACGATCACGCCATATATCCGGATATTCATGCAGAACTGACGGAATTACATAGTCAAGACCATCTTCCTGCATTCTTCTATCCCAGGGTGAAAATGAGACATTGTTCATTATAAAGTGCTCCTGGGTGGGATCTGATTTGACTGTTTCCAGGTAATGAAACACATTGCCACACATCAGATATACTCCAAACAATTCATCTCTACGTTTAGCCAGAGCTTTGTCCAGTTCAAAGGTCGGAGTAGCACATTCACCAAAACCCACGCGGTCACCGGATTTAATGATTTTTACAGCTTCGTCAGCAGTTACCAGCTTGCTTCTGTATTCGTCCCAATAAGTACTCATGTTTTGTCTACCTCCTCTTACATTCGCCATACTGTATTGCTGTTTATTGGAAAATTAACCAATCTGACTGGCAAGCATTTCCGTAAAACTCTGTACGCGAGTTCTATCACGTTCGAGAGATTGTATCTGCTGGTCTATCTCCAGACACAGGTAAGGTATCCCGGCTGCTTCCAGCTGTTCAATTATGATAGGCTGATCGAATTCCTCCGGATCACAGAACTTCATCATGCAAAGAACAACAGCATCTGCACCGGATTCTTTGACCATATTGACAATCATGGACGCCCGCTGTTTCTGAGGATCATAGGCTAAAGAACACCCTTCTACTTCTGCCCACTGCATAGCAAGACTTAAAAGAGGATCTGCTCCTGCAGGAACGTCAGTACGAAACTGTCTTGATTCCTGAGCCAGATCATCAGCCACCACCATTAATCCATTTTCATCAAAGATTCTCAGCAGTTCATCGGGTTCGGCTGTGATCCCAGTTAACACCACCTTTTTCCCTGCCCTCTTTTCGGCCGGATGTTTTTTCAGTTCTGTAATGAGCTCGCTGACCAACCTAGTATGTTCGCTCTTTTCCATAAAAAAGCCGCTTTTGATAACCAGATGCCTTATAACCGGGGTTATGGTAAGAGGATAATCCCGGGCTACCATACAAAAGTCGCGCATAGTTTGCCGGTGCTCATTGTAAATATCAATACTCTTCCTGAGAGCTTCTTCGCTTATTTCTTCACCGCTAATTGCCTCTATCTCATTTTTCACCCTCTGGAACTCAGTCTTCAGATACTGAATTCCCGCATCCAATTTTCTCATCTGCGGATATACTATCTGGATCACCTTAATATGAGGGATGACATAACCCCAATCCTGGGGAATCGATTTGAGCGTATCGCAGGGAGATGACATGATTACAGCGTCCAAGTCATCATAGGTTCCTTTCAGGGCGTATTCTATGTTTGACTGCATTATGGAACAGCAAAAGGATGGTACAATTGTAAGGGCTTGTGAGATCTGGGTCTGTCCTCCCCACAGTCCTACCGGCAGCATTCCAGCAGCGTGAACTATCTCCTCTGGGCAATAAACCGGGAAACACCCCACCACTCCTTTACCGGTTTTAGCTTTGTAATCTTTGACTACCTGTCTAGGATTAGAGACAACCCTTTGCATGTCTGCCAGAATTCGGTTAATTCCTTCCATTGTTTACCACCTCCTGGTATTTATCTGCTCTGAGCTTTGTTTTTTTCCATCATTTCCACCAGAGCCTGAATCCTGGTTTCAAATTGAGCTTTGGCAAAATGACGAGGATCTGTCTGATCTCCATCAAAAAATACATAAGGTACTCCGGTTCGCTTGTATACTTCCTCAGAGATCTTGTAATGCATGAAATCACAGAGTTTGCAGCTACGGTTTAGATGATAAATAGCACCGTCACATTGACATTCCTCAATAATCTTCACGCGCATATCAATATTGCGCTTTAAATTCAAATTAAGAACGATTGCTGAATAGGCACGAGCCATACTATCCAAATCTCCAGCCTCATATAGAATCGTCCATGCTTCCGGGTAAGTTGATCCAACCATGTTGATGCCATAGCTTTTGAAGGTCTTAAAATTGTGTCCCAGATACGGCCAGCAAGCGATGCCATCCCACATGATGCGGTATTTCTCTTCTACCGGGTACTGGCTTTGCCCAGTTTGGACTAATTCTTCCAATTCATCTGCTAACAAGTTGAAAAACTTGACTGATTCTGGCCGTCCTCGCATGCAGACCATCAAAGCCATATAGTTGTAAATATTAAAACCATTTATTGGTGAGGGTTTATACTTGGCATAGGACATGGCCTTCTCCCACGCCTTAGCCGCCTGAATAGAAGTTTCCATTACACTGTGGAAACGGTCATAGTCAAAAGATTTGCCGGTGATTTCCTCCAGCTGACGGATGGCCTCTTTTAACTGAGCTTTGATATAATCGATTCTTTCCTGGGTAACCTCATACTCAACGTTATAGGGAACATCAATACAGATGAGCGGGATTTTTAGTTGGGTGGAAAGGTTTTCATACCACTTAATCAGGGTATTGCAAATATTGTTGCAAATGATGAGCAGATCAGGCAGAGGCATGTTTTCAAATACACAGTCTTGTACATCCTTATACGCCAAATTAATTCTGGCATAGGAGCATAGATCCGCGGAATAGCCTTTGGATTCCGCATAGTCAATCAGCGGAAGGGCGCCGCCTTTGGCCCCAATAGCAGCGGCATGGTTTTCGGGATATAATACGTGAATTCCCATGGTCTCGCATAGTTCCTGAGGGGCAATTGAGCTGGACCAAGCTACCAGTTCACCGCGTTTTTTGCCTTCGCTTGCTTCCTGGTAATGCTGAGCCATCAGTTCATTCAAATATTGTTTGGATGTAAGTTTATCATCGCTCACAGCTGACACCTCTCTTATACTTATTGCTGGCCACAAATGGAATTTTTCTTAATGAAAAATAACATCTAAGCCTTAATTACCGACCTTGCAACAAGTATGCCAATCCCAATCAGCTGTGATAAATCCCCTGTTTCTAAGGGTTGATTGCCCGTACTAATCCAGATTTATCAGCCCCAGCTTGAATATATAATTATGAAGTTTCTAAACCTTCTCTGGTAAAAATAGGTGATGGATTTTGCCTCACTATCAGAATTCTGCCTCACTCGATTAAATTCTGCTCCTGTATTGATTTAAAAGAGCATTGGCCGCTATTCTATAAAGCTTAGACTGCTTGCATTATGCCTCAGTATGACATCGATTTGTTTATACGCTCTGTAAATCCGTTATTATTTTCTGTGCTGATACTAGGATTTGGTTTTGGTTACTGGTCTAAGACTTTGCTGGTGTATTAACTATGCCAGTCCGTCTATTGGTTTGAACTTGGCATGAAATTTGCTCTTAATGGTTTGCAGTTAAACCAATAACGGAAAGGAGGGATATCGGTGTACGTGCTCGGGATAGATATAGGTTCAACTTCATCCAAAGTAGTGATCATGGACGAAACCGAAAACATAATTGCTTCCGCTGTAGCCATTGGTGGCGCAGGAACATCGGGCCCGGATAGAGTCATAGGAGAAGCCTTTGCCAAATCTGGTCTGACATGGCACAATATCTCCCTAACTGTAGCTACCGGTTATGGCAGAATGAGCTTTGAAAAAGCGAATAAGCAGATTAGCGAAATAACATGTCATGCTCTGGGAGTATATCATCTTCTTCCATCGGTACGTACTATAATTGATATAGGTGGACAAGACGTTAAAGCCATTTCCATATCAAGCAGCGGATTGGTTACTAAATTTGCCATGAACGATAAATGCGCCGCAGGCACGGGCCGCTTTTTGGAAGTAATGGCTAGAGTTTTAGAAACAGATATTGGCAGATTAGCTGACCTGGCAAAAACCGCGGATTCCGTTGTCGACATAAGTAACACATGTACAGTCTTTGCTGAATCGGAAGTTATATCTCGTCTGGCTTCAGGGGTCAAACCCAGTAATATAGCGGCGGGAATACATGAATCTGTAGCCCGACGCGTCGCCGGTTTAGTAAAAAGAGTCGGAGTAAACCCAACAATTGTTTTGACCGGAGGGGTAGCCCAAAACCAAGGAATAGTCAGCGCTTTAGCTTACGAACTAAAGCATCCTGTTACAGTAGCCCCGAACTGCCAAATAACCGGAGCAATAGGTGCAGGCCTACTTGCTTTAAGAGAAGTGAATGCTGAAAGGAGTGCTGGAAAGATCAAATAACTAATTAGCTGCAACAAGTCCAGATTGTCCGTTCAACTATGTAGTCATTTATTTGTTAAGTTTAGGAGGAAGCCAGATTAGCGATAATAAAGCAATTGCCAAAAAATCTTTTTTCTCTGCCGGATTCCTAATTGCTATGTCTTGGTTCGCAACTCATTGCGGTGCAGGTTTTGCTACGGGTAATCAGGAAGTAAACTATTTTGTCAAATATGGCTGGGTTGCTATCTTCTTGCCAATCGTTGCCATGCTCCTGTTAGGTTGGGCTCACCGCAATGCTCTGGTAATCGCTAAAGATAACAATGCTTATGATTATAAGAGCTATACCAATGCTCTTTTCCATCCTTACGAAAAATATATGGGCCCTATCGTTGAGTTGTTATTTTTGGCTTTTCTTGGAACAGGGGTTTGTACATCTATTGCCGGTGCAGCTTCCTTGCTGGAAACCTGGGGAATTACTTATTATTTGGGACTAGTAATTGTGGGCATAGTACTATTGCTCTTAACCGCATTTGGCAGTGACTTAGTTATAAAAGCCCTAAATTTTAAAGCCTACTTTATTATAACGGCTCTAATTATAGTAGTGATATTAGGTATTTCCCAGGGGGCTCCCAACATAAGTCACTTAGTATCAACTAGAGCCAACTTCGGACCTGGTTTCGGAGCAGCTCTTTGGTCTACCATAGTGTACGCCGGATTCCAATCTGTGACCATTTTCGCCATAGTTTCAATCTCCGAAAATATTAAAACCACTAAAGAATGTAACAAGTTTTTCGGGATCGGGGTTTTCGTTAACGGACTTTTCTTGCTGGCGGTATGTGTCATGCTATTAGGGTATTCCCCTGAAGTATTAAAAGAAACTCTGCCTGTACATTATGTATGCACTAATTTGGGTATTCCCTGGCTGCTGATACTATACAGTTTGATTCTATTTATAGCTCTTATAGGTACGGGAGTAGCGGTAGTATTTTCAGCTGTAGCACGTTTTGAAAAACTGCGTTTTTGGGATAACGCCTCGGAAATTTTCCAAGATATGCGGATACGCCGGGGCACCATCTCCTTTATCACTATTGCCATATGCGCCTGTATCTCGGTAGTCGGCTTAACCAACATAGTTACCAAAGGATATGGTA
>ENA-OWOZ01002820-OWOZ01002820.1-bioreactor-metagenome-genome-assembly--contig:-NODE-2820-length-12365-cov-3.329671_pt1 | contig 12365 bp, 14 predicted proteins | sample MGYA00238140_ERZ651804 | MGnify/ENA primary metagenome ERZ651804 (study PRJEB26910, sample SAMN07631232) | bioreactor metagenome | isolation source: Switchgrass digestor | place: USA: Dartmouth... | reverse complement strand
TCATCAATGCTTTCAGGAACAAGCAGACCTATTTCATCATAGTGACGCAGCATGCGAATACTGATCCTTGACAATTTTGAAAAATCTCCGATCTTCAGCATAACCAATCCTCACACATGTGTGAATTTTGAGCTCAATTCCAGTTTAAAGTATACCATAATGTGAGAGTCAAGATGTATTTCTAAAGATTGTAATTGAGCGATAGTTTATGGGAATTACCCATACATTGATTTTTCATCTGCCAGTTGTTTTTTCTACTTTAGATTGATAATGTTATAGATTAGTCATATATTTGGATTAGTCTGACATACTTGTATCATTTCCGAATCTACTTTGGATTTATTTCTCGACTTTAATGAAATGAAGATCACCCCTATGGTGTTTTTTCAATTAGAAGTAATTGGTTTATGCAACCCAGCCCATAAAAAATGTCCGCGTCGCCAGAGCGTATACAGACAAATGCCGGGGACGACCGGTTTCATATGAATAAACACTTTCTCACTGCCGGTACGCCTCATCTGATTTTCAGTATAAAACTTTAATTTCATCAAGTCTTTCTTAATTAATTTAGCCGAAGTCTTTCTCATTAATTTACCTACATTACGAAATGTAGTTAATTATCGCATGCACCATCCGTCTGCTCATCGAAATATTTCTTCCATGCCGGCAATTTACGCATCATGTTTTCAGCAATTTTCCGGGCGGCATTTTCATCAAACCCCTGGCTTTTCACTATAAATTGCGTAAGGTTCTCCTTCTTTTCTTCAAATGATTGCATCTCCCCGTCAGGACGCGCACAGTGCACACAATAATCCTTGCTCGGATCGTTTGCAGCAAAGTCCGTAATTTTCTCCATCGGCATGCCACAAGCAATACAGGTTTTCATACATATACCTCGCTTTCTTTTTATAAAATTAGACTTTAAGATTAGACTTTTTTAAATTAAGTTAGATTTTTTTTGAAACTATTTTAATTTTCTTTAAACCATTTAGACTTTCTTAAACTATCTAGACCTTCTTAATCAAATTTAGACTTCTTAATCAGATTTAAATAAGTTGACAGCAGTTCCGTTCTGTACCTTTTTATAACCGACTCCTTAGAGTCTAAAAAGAACTCCCTGTTTAACAGATAGTAATGAACCAGGCCAAGCCAGGTGTTAAACAACATATGGACCGGCAGCTTCTTGACTGTTCCCTTCTCTATTTCGCGTTCAATGACACTGCTGAAATGAAAGGCTACAGTAGATTGAATAATTGCAAAAGTGTTTTTTGCTTCATTAGGTAATCTGTTTTTTTCTGAAATTAATCTGGAATAAAATGTTTCGTATTCTTTCAAGACCTTCAAATGTTCTTTTAATAGATTCTCTACACTGTCACATTTTTTTGCAAGTATATGCAAGCTTGAACCCATTTTATCTCCAAAGTCTGACAACAAACTAATTAGTAGATCATTCATTGTTGGAAAATGGGCAAATATTGAACCGTGTGAGACTCCTGCCTCTTTTGCGATAATGCTTGACGGAACAGAAAAACCTTTTTCTGAGAAAACTTTGTAAGCAGTTTCAATGATTTTTTTACGAGTATTCAATTTTTGAATCTGTCGTGTATTACCTCTCATCAAATGACTCTCCACTCATTGAGTATATACTCATTATAATATATTTCATTTTTTTGTCAAGTTCAAGAAATGCCTATAACTAAAAAACCCAATCATAAGGGTTAAGTCCTATAAGGATGAAACCGGCTCAGTTACAGCTTTAGTCCCCTTTATGTTGAGTCCCGATATAGTTTTTTGCAAAAATCATTGATATAGCAGTATTCAACGACCAAACGTTATATTTCTCAAAATAACGTTTACGTTCAAAGTCTTTAATTAGTTCAAGATGGTCATATTCCGTGAAGCATAACTCAAAAGATAGATTGTGTGAAGTTATATCCATTATAACATACTGTGCTCTTGAATCTCCGTTGAAAGGTAGTCCAACAGAACTAGTGCAAATGAAAACTTTATCATTAATGGTTTCATTCATGAACAAATGGTAATGTCCAAAAATACAGATGTCTTCGCTCATGGTCATTGACAATTGTCGTAGAGATTCCGAGTTTGGATAATTATTTCTTCTATTAAGGCGGTCAACGACAACAAACATTTTTAACTTTGATGGATTGTGACAGAGCCTTATCGTTTTACCTTCTCTATTAACCGTAACTTCAGAAGGAAGATTTTTTAGCCAGTCAATACGTTTCTTCCCCAGTTCATTATAGATTGCGTACATTTCGGGAAATATCCACGTTTCTTTATTTTCAATTGGTTCAATGTAACCTTCTTTATTACCTTTGATAATGATGCACGGTAAATCTTTAAAACTCATTAAGGCATCAACTGTTTCAACAGAACCACTTCCACCAAAAGCGTAATCGCCCAAAAAAAATACTTCATCCAAGTTTCGTCTTTTTAAATCATCAAGTACTTCCCTAAATGCAATATGATTGCTATGTATGTCTGAAATTAAAGCAATTCGCATTTTCCCACCTCCATAATCTGTGATTTATCGTAAACCATATGATTCATGTTTGTTCATATATTATCATTAATATTCACGATTATCAATGCATTATATGAACAAATAAGTAATATCATTAATAATGGTGAACCAAATGGAATTGCTATAAACACTAATTATTTACAAATTTATTGATGATAAAATTGTGTATAGTAGAAGCGAATATGACAACTCAACTCTACCTAATTTAGTCCCAAATTTAGCCCCAAAAAATTCCCTTGATATGTTTCCATGAACGCATATCAAGGGTTTAAGTCGAGTTGACAGATTTACTTTTACTTTGTGAGGTCCAGTATTCTCAATGCTTTCTGTGCTTTACTTTCTAAACTTCAAACGAACCGTATATTCGTGGTTCGAGTTAACGGAATTTATGTCTACGGGCCATTTTATATAAGCACTGTACGTAAGAACATGTACTTATAAACGTTCAAACAGCTTAAATTGCTAGGGACTGCATACATTTATCCGTGTCAGCAGCATTACGGAAGAACTAAATTAAAATACTATTGTCGTTAAAAGAATGTAAGTAAAATTTATTCTCTGTCTCGGAATACCTGATAACACTTAAAGAACAGCATTCTAGCGGTGCCCCTAAACAGAAACGCTTGGTTTGCGGTATTCCTAAGATTCCACAGATAATAACTCTGATAGTTCCACCATGAGATATAATTGCGACACGAGAAGCATTACTTTTTATAATCCTATCTAGTAAACAACTGCAACGTTCCCAAACATCCTGCCCGCATTCACCGCCCGGATATCTCATATCATCTTTATGGAGTTTCCATTCCGTATAGTAATCCTGAAAACTGTCCCATGATGACAAATGAATCTCTCCCATATTGATTTCTCTTAAAGCACTATCAATAAACACACCGCATTTTACATAGCTGTCAATTATATTTGCGGTTTCTATTGCTCTGAAAAGGTCACTGCAGTATATTGCTTCAATGCCTTTTCCTACTAATTTTTGGGCAAGTTGCTCTGCCTGCAGATCGCAAAACCTCACACGCCTTAACAACATGTTTACTCATATTTCTCTCTGCAAGTTTCAAATATGTTCCGGGATCGTATAGCTTTTTGTTTCCCACTTCATTTTCTATTTTAAGTACACCGTCATAATTCTTTAAAATGTGATCAGCAATAGGTCTTGTAAATGCATATTGTGTATCCGTATCAATATTCATTTTTACCACACCATATTCAAGAGTTTCCCGTATTTCTTCCCTGGACGAGCCGGATCCTCCATGGAATACCAGATATAGTCCGGCATCTTTGCCATATTTCTTTTTGATAGCATCCTGTCCCTGCTTCAAAATTTCAGGCTTAAGCTTTACACTTCCGGGCTTGTATACTCCATGAACATTTCCGAAAGTTGCTGCAACCATATACTTAGAGCCTGATACCCCTTCCAGCGCCTCATACACTTTTAGCATATCTTCAGGTGTCGTATATAGTCTGGAAGAGGCAGCTCCATCTGTCCGGAATCCTTCTTCTTCCCCTCCAACAACACCTATTTTTACCTCGAGAATAATTTGATTCTTTGCGCATATCTCTAAAAGATCCCTTGAAATACGCATGTTATCATCGTTCGAAAGGCTTGATCCGTCAAACATATGACTTTGAAAAAGGTTACTCTTATTTTCTGACCTCCGCTTCTCTGTTTCTTTTATCAACGGGTATAGGAAGGATTCAAGCTTCTCCGTTCTACAATGATCAGTATGCAATGCGATATACACATTATACCTTTCTGCAAGGAGATGAACATGATTTGCCAAAGATATTGCTCCCAAAACACTATCTTTAGTCATTTAACCTGACACATGCTCTCCTCCCCCAATTGATATCTGTATGATACCGTCGGATTTTGCTTCCGCGAAGCCTGCCAGTGCAGCATTTGCAGCCTCAATAGATGCAATGTTTACAGCAGGATATGTATATTTATTCCTGTATGCTGACTCAAGCATTTCGCAGTATTGCTCATATGATGCTATCGGCATAACTCTCCCTCCTATATACAAGCAATTTTTCTTCGAAATATATCTTTCATCTTGATATTACCTTATTTTGTTATATAATTGAAATGCATATTATTTATAACTATTATGCAAAGGAGTTATAATATGAATCTTGAGCTTTACAAAATATTCTGCTGCGTCGTTTCGACAGGTAATATTCTTAAAGCTTCTGAGCAGCTTTACATATCGCAACCCGCAGTTAACAGAGCGACCAAGCAACTTGAAAATGATATAGGTTGCCGGCTTTTTATACGTTCCTCTCGAGGAGTCAAACTTACAAAACAGTGAGAAATCCTCTATAAATACACAAAGCAAGTTCTTACAATTTTAAGAATTGGCGAAAAAAAGGTTGCCGAATATAAAAATCTTAACTATGGTGAAGTTGTCGTTGGGGTTAGTGATACTTTATGTAAATACTACCTTACACCTTTTCTGGACGAATTCAACAACAAATATCCAAATATTAGAATTCAAATAAGGTGTCATAACACCCCTGAAACAATTAGACTTTTGAAAGATGGTCTGATCGACCTTGCGATTGTTACATCCCCCCTTAAGGAAGAAAACATTACTCTTTTACCCGTTTTACAGATCCAGGACTGTTTCGTTGTCGGTGAAAAATATAAATTTCTCTCACAAAAAAAGCAGCATTTGTGGGAGATAATCTCGTATCCTATCATTCTTCTTATAAAACACAAGTAATTCAAGAATGTTTATTAACGACTACTTTAGGGATAATTCCGTAGTTTTTGAACCCGCATTTGAACTGGGAAATTTCGATTTATTGTCTCACTTTGCCAGAAATAATTTTGGTATTGCCTGTGTAATAAAGAATTTTATCAGTGATGATCTGGAGCAAGGCAAGTTGTATGAGCTAGAGCTCTTTGAAAAAATTCCCCCAAGGAATGCTTGTATCGCTATGTTAAATAGCACTGAACTATCTCCTGCTGCCAAAGAGTTAATAAAGATGATGGTTTCCGGCAAAGGAAAATAACAGGTAAAGCCTGATAATTCTATTGACACACCTCAATTTAACTTATTTCTAAAAGCTTTCCATTTTTCATAAAGAATGTACATTCTATTTATTTCTTCTTCCGTAATTTCAGAGTTATTAAATCTCCACTTATGGCACAACTTCAACAACTCAAGACCGTGATATTCCGGAAAATTATTTAGAATTTCATTTAAAATTCTATACTTACTTGAGCAATTTTTCCCAGTAAACATAAAATAATCTTTTAATGCTGTAGTAATCACTGATTGCACCAATATATTAATTGTAGGATGAGCGAACATTTCTAAATAATTCTTATACCATTCAGGATTTTTTCAGCTTCAATTAAGGTCAATTTTCTTGATAATTCATCACACTTAATCATATCCTCTTTTGTGGGATTTTCCAGACAATCTATTATATTATCACCGTATATTACTTGCCCTGTATCTTTCATCCTTAAGATTTCGATTGGAAGCTCAATATAATCTTTATTATCTACAGTTAATTCAAAATCATATCGATATGGGTGAAATAAGTCCTCGCTACCGACAAATATATCGATAACGAGGAGCTTTATCTGTTTAGTCAGCTTAAATGAATATCAAACCGGCTCTTCGTACCTATATTTTTTAAGAATTCTTCCAAAAACGAGACATATCGTCATACCTAATAACCCAAGTATAAATATCATCATACCTGCCCCGGAGCCCTTTCCTATACCAAACATGATAGCCAGTATGCCATCCTTAGAAATATTCTCCATGAATGGTTCGCAGATGATATCCACCATCCAGCCACCAAAAAAATACCCAATTGGTATCGTGAAGAACTGCAACGTGTTTCTACAGGAATAGACTCTGCCTTGCATCTCTGTTGGTATTGTCGTTCTCACGATAACATCCAAGCTGGTACTCATCAGCGGAACAGGCAAATATCCGAGTATCTGCGCAATACACCATATTATTGGAGTTCTTGTCAAAGACATCAGAAAATTATCTGTTGTCAGTGAAAATAGCATAGTTATTACAATAAGACGTATACGGTCTTTAGGCGGCGGCAAAACAGATGCTATCAAGCTGCCGGCAAGCATAGCAATTCCGGCAAAAGAAGTAACGATTCCCAAGACTGCCTCTCCGCCATTCTCTCTTGGCAGGACAAACGCCGGAAGTACTGCATTAAAAGCGGATGCAATTAAATTAACTCCGGCCAGGAAAAAGATCAGCATCAGCACCATTCTGTTTTGGCTCAGACATTTTAGACCGGCCTTTGCAGATGCTAACAATGTTTCTTTTCCTTCTGCAGCATATGCTTTTACAGGTGGTATCTGCACAAACAGCAACAACGCTAAAAATGCAACGAAAAAAGAACACAAATCCACTATTATCACTGCATTCATACCACCAAGTGCATAACAAGATGTAGCAAACATCGGATGTAGAATGGTGATCAGTGATCTGGAAAAGGATCGTAAGGCACTCGTCTTCTGGTAATACTTCTTTGGTGTAATTAACGTGATAGCAACATCACTTGCCGGCCTTTGCACCGTATTCATCAAGCTGTTTACTGCATTTAGCAAGTACATATGCCATATGCAGAGTAAACCTGTTTTCAGAAGAACAAACACCAATACCGTACAACAAGCTGCGAATGTATCACAGACCAACATAGTCCTCTTTTTGTCCCATTTGTCCGATAGTGCACCGGCAAAAATACTCAATATGACATACGGTGCGTAGGAACAAATTGACAGCAGTGCCGTTTGCAGCGCAGAGCCGGTTTCCTGATACAACCAAAGAGTCAATGCAAAGTTCGTCATTGCACTACCAAGCTGTGATAACTCTTGTGTACTCCAAAAGACATAGAAATTCTTCAATTCATATATTCTATTTTTCATTTTGACTTTGCTCCTTTGATTTTATATTTTTCATATCAAAAGCGCAAAGTCTGAGGATAACAGCCTATGAACGGCTTATGCTCCATGCAGTATCCTCAAACCTTGCATGGAGCTTTAACTATTGCAAGAATCATATCGCTCACCTTCTAATTGAATTATGTAATAATTCAGGTTTAGTTCTGACATCCCTGTCGCAGTCTAAGTCCAATATTATCCATATTGTTTCTACAAAACTATCATATCGTGAGCTCAACCCTACCGTCAACTAAAAGTTGCTACTTTTTTCACATTTATGAGAAATTTTAGATTGATCAAGTTTGCTGATTGAATATAATCCTGCAACTCCAGTAATACCGAGACTCACAATTTTGTAATCAAGGTATCGCACTCAACGTGGCTCGAGAGGATAGAAAGAATGCCATTTTAGCCTGTCCGTTCTTGGGAACATATCCACTTCTTTTCAGCACTATCGGTAAGGGGTAACACGTTTTCTTAATCATTGCAATACTATCATGGCGAAATATACTATTAATTATTAACTTCTTTATAAAACATTTAGCAAATGCAAGTGATGACAATAAATGTTGAAACCTACAATATCATTGTCTTTGGCTTGCGATGCCTTGGCATTATTTAAATCTCTTTCAATAAAAAATATCCTTTGATAAGTTTCCATTTTCAACAATAACAAAACTCGCGAAGTATCGAAATTTGATACCTTACAGACTTCAACTCCATTTTCTGATTAGCTTTTATTTTATCAATCCTCTTTTCCATGCAGATGGAGTAAACAAAACCAATAAAGGGAAAAACTCCAATCGTCCTGCGATCATGCAAAAAGAAAGAACAACCTTTGAAAAAGGAGAAAATGTGGAATAATTGCCTGTAGGGCCTACATCACCAAGTCCTGGACCAATATTACTCAAGGAAGAGATGACCGCTGTTGCACTCGAAACAATATCCTTGCCGTCAACGGATATAAGCAAGAGGGAAACAAAGAAAATTACAAAATAAACAAAGAAAAACAAAGCTGTCTTTGACACAATATCATTGCTTACTTTTTTACCATTAACCGACACAGTTTTCACGCTTCCGGGATGAAAGATTTTATCAAGCTCCTCCTTAGATGCTTTCATTAGAATAATAAACCTTATAAGTTTTATACCTCCACCTGTGGATCCGGCGCAGCATCCCGTAAACATCAATAATACCAATATACTTTGGCTCAAAGTAGGCCAAAGGTTAAAATCTGTAGTTGCGAATCCCGTTGTCGATATAATTGATGAAACCTGAAAAGACGAATACCGTAGTGCTTCCCAAAATCCGCCGTAAAGTGCGGAAATATTGATCGTAATGATAAGAATCGCTGCTATTACAATTCCGAAATATACTTTTAATTCTATGTCTTTTATGAATTTTACAAACTTTCCGCCAAGTAAAATAAAGTATAATGAAAAATTAATTCCAAACAAAAACATAAAAACAGTTATTATGATCTCAACAGTAATATTGTTGTACCCCCCTATACTTGCATTCAAATTTGAAAATCCTCCGGTTCCTGCAACAGAAAAAGCATTGATCAAAGAATCAAATATCGGAAGTCCCGCTATTATAAGGAGGATAATCAGTAGAACTGTCATTGCAAGATAAATTAAATACATGATTTTCGCTGTCTCACGTATCTTGGGTACAATTTTATCAGGCGACGGTCCTGTGCTTTCCGCTCTTAAAAGATTAATCGATGACGCATTATTAGATGGTATGATCGCTATCATAAACACCAAGACACCCATACCACCAATCCAATGGGAAAAGCTTCTCCAGAACAATATCCCTTTAGGCAATACCTCAACGTCAGTTAAGATGGAAGCACCGGTAGTGGTAAAACCTGATATGGACTCAAAAACACAGTCAATAAAACTATTGAAATACCCGGAAAAAAAATATGGCAACGCCCCGAAAAGCGAGAGTATAATCCATGAAAATCCAGCGACAACAAAAGCGTCCCTTGTTCTAAGATTTTTATCTTTCGGTTTAAACCTAGCTAATATTGTGCCTACTGCGGCTAATATTAAAATTGACCATAGAAAAGCCAGGTGATCTCCCCCACCATATATAACTGAAACGATGAGAGGGAAAAGCATCAATAATGCTTCTATCCTAAGTACATTTCCCGTTATTTTAAAAATGAGCCTGTAATTCATATTGCACTATCCTTCTCTTGTTCATTTTTTGTCCGTTAAAAGTCTATTTTGTTTACTAAAATATCATCTATATCACGAATATCATTATTTTTAGAAATAATAATAACACTGTCACCGATATGAATCTGAGTTTCACCTGACGGAATAATAACATCATAGTCCCTACTTATACAGCCTATCAAAATTCCTTTCTTCAATCTTAAATTTTTAATAGGTATGTCAAGGCATTTTGCTTTTTTGTTTACTTGAAACTCAATTGCCTCAACATTTCCGTCATGACCGGAAAAAATTTGATGGATCGTTTTAATATTGCCTCCAGCCCCGATTAGTCCGTCAACATATCGGATAACTGTTTTCGCTGTTATGTTTTGAGGTGTAACAATACTTCCTACGTCTAAACCTAGGTTTTTTACCATATTCTGATGAATATAATTTACCTTTGTGATGACTTTCTTTACACCCTTTCGTAATGCATAAAGAGAAATAAAAACGTTTTCTTCATCCCTATCCGTAAGACATACAATTGCGTCCATTTTATCGATTTCTTCTGCAATAAGGAGTTCTTCATTCGTTCCGTCTCCATGAATGAATAGGCAGCGGCGCTCAAGGGAGGATGAGGAGAAAGCTTCATACAACGTTTCGCATTTACTTCGGTCTTTTTCTATAATTTTTATATTAGTTTTCGTCGTGTCCCTGTTTAAAAGTTCAACAAGGTAATGTGTGATTTTTCCTCCACCTATTACCATAACTTCCTGGGTTTTTTTAGGCCTTTTCTTTATAAGGGTAAGAAACTTCATTATTTGAGACGGACGACCCATTATCCTGATAATGTCAGATTCTTTAAAAATAAAATCTCCATTTGGAATAAAAGCTTGGTTATCCCTTTCAACGATCGCAAGAAGGATTCCCATATTACTGTCAAAAACTTGAGATACGCTCTTACCAACGAAATATTCCGGTGTTTCGGACACTTTAAAAGAAACCATTTCTACTCTGTCGCCTATAAAAGTAATTATATCATCAGCAACAGGGTATCTCAAAATTCTTGAAATCTCTCTTGCCGTTTGCCTCTCAGGATTAATGACCATATCAATACCAAGGTCTTTCCAAAGCTTATTAAATTCCAGCATATATTCAGGGTTTCGCACTCTTGCTATAGAATGTTTTGTTCCAAGACGCTCTGCCATAATACAGCATAAGACATTTAATTCATCAGCATTCGTTGTACTTACAATCAAATCTGCATCTTTAGCACCGGCTTCAATTAGTGTCCTTTCATTTACTCCATTACCTGAAATGAATTTTACATCAATTGGTTCTGCCGTATTATCAAAAACATTTGGATCATTATCTACGACCGTTACATTAATGCCTTCTTTTTCTGATAAAACCTTTGCTATCGTGTAACCGATCTTTCCACATCCAACAACGATTATTTTCATATTTTATATTATCATCCTCTCCGAAATCTATGTCCTTTAATTTTCCGCTCTCAAAGGTTGTAAACCCGTTCCAATTTGCTTCTTGCCGAAACATATGTCTAATTAATAAAGTAATAAGCAACCCGATAGAATTTGATAGCTTTTCTTTTACATTTACAATCTTTCCAATATTGTACCAAGCAAATAATAAAGGCAAGTTAGCATTTCTACTCGCCTTTTACTGACCTCAATTTATTTTCTTGAGCATCCATATATTTTCTTAATTAGGGTTATATTTCCTATGCCATTCATTATCAGATATAATATATGGTGAAAACTTCATTAAAAATTCCCCTTAATCTTCAATAACCTTGGAGCATTATAAAAAAATCTCGTTAAATTCACCTATATAATATTATATATTATTATGTGAGTAATAAAAAGTAAAGAAGATTATTCAAGTTTTTATCTATGTATTATTGTATTATTAATTAAATTATAAGTATTATAATAGTTAAGTATTATAAAAATAATATTATAAAAGTAATAAAGCAGGCAGAATAAGATGTACTTCATGTTCCCATGAACATAAATAGAGGGTATATTGATGTTAGTATCCCTTTAACTCTTATATTACATCGTCTCTCAAACTTAGTATTTTCAACCATCCCAGAACCCTCTTATTTCGACATCAGGCAAACTGTTTCGACATAGAGCGAGTTGATGAAATTGATGTCTGGGCTAACTTTTATATTATCTGTCCGCTGTCCGATTGAAACAAAAATCTAAAACTTAGAACAAAAATAAAACAGCCGCCGCAACCTGCCAATATCAGGCAGACTGCGACGGCGAATGGGGCAAAATTCAATTGATTTTGAAAACAGAACAGCGAAAATCGTTCAGCTCGCCGAAACGTCGAAATGTTATCGGATGATTGTGAAGTTTCGGAAAACATTGACCAGCGTGTTGGCGACGGTGGACATGGTCTTGATAAAGATATCAAGTGCAACACCGACAACGTCCTTACGTACATCACCGACAGTATCGCCGTTAACGGCAGACTTATGGGCAGCCGATCCTTTGCCATGGCCTTCCACAGCGCCGGATTCGATGTACTTTTTCGCGTTATCGAACGCACCACCGGAGTTACCCATGAAGATGGCGCGCGGGATAGCGACGATTGTAGCACCGATTAACAAACCGCCGACGAACTCGACACCGAAAATAAATCCGCCGAGGACAGGCATCAACATAGCCAAAACAGAGGG
>ENA-OWOZ01002815-OWOZ01002815.1-bioreactor-metagenome-genome-assembly--contig:-NODE-2815-length-12394-cov-898.563530_pt1 | contig 12394 bp, 9 predicted proteins | sample MGYA00238140_ERZ651804 | MGnify/ENA primary metagenome ERZ651804 (study PRJEB26910, sample SAMN07631232) | bioreactor metagenome | isolation source: Switchgrass digestor | place: USA: Dartmouth... | reverse complement strand
GGAGGCCAGATGGCAACGACGCTGTCGATGGAAAACTACCCGGGGTTCGAGGAACCGATCAGCGGGCCGGACCTGGCATTGAGGATGGAAAACCAGGCAAGGAAATTCGGCGCTGTCGTGGAATATGACACGGTTACGGAAGTCATCCCGGACAACGGTTTAAAGACTGTAAAAACCCTTAAGAACACTTACCGGTGTAAGGCCGTGATATTATGCATGGGCGCCGCGCCAAGGAAACTTGGTATCCCGAAGGAAGACTTGCTGAGGGGTTCGGGCGTTTCATACTGTGCAGTATGCGACGGCGCACTTTTCAAAGGGAAGCCGGTCGCAGTCGTCGGAGGCGGCGATACCGCAGCAGAAAATGCGCTCTACCTTTCCAGGTTCTGCCCGAAGGTATGGCTCATACACAGGAGGGACAGGCTGCGCGCCTCAAAGGTACTGCAGAAAGAACTGTTCAGCAACAAAAATATAGAGTTCATATGGAACGCCGTGGTCGAAGAACTCCGCGGGCAATCCAGCCTCGAAGGCATAACGGTAAGGGATCTGAAAACCGGCATCACAAGGGTGCTTGACGCGGAAGGCCTGTTCATATCGATAGGGGTGACTCCCAGTACTTCTCTTGTCCAGGGGAAAGTGGCCATAGATGACGGCGGTTATATCATCACTGATGAAGGCATGCGGACAAGTGTGCCTGGTGTGTTTGCTGCAGGCGATATCCGGAGCAAAGTCCTCAGGCAGGTCATCACCGCAGCATCCGACGGCGCCGTGGCGGCCCATTCGGCAGAGCAGTACATCAATGATACCTTCTCCAAATAAAGATCATCGGAATGGCAGAAGCCTGCATCATGCCGTCGATCGCATGTCAATGCAGGCTTTTGCGCGTCTTTGCTCACGTCCCGGTACCTCAACCTGGTCCCGGGGCTGCACAGCCATGGTTATTTCTTCCCGCCATCATCCCGGCAAGTTTCTCAGCCACAGGTATATCGGCGGGAAGCAGCTCGTATCCGGACAGTTCATCAGCATCGACCCACCTGTAATCGTCATGGACACTGAGATGCATTTCCCCGCCCGTTACTTCGGCGAAATACGCGAGCAGGCGTATCGTACCCTGCGGATACTCATATATGCTTTCACAGAAAAAGTCCTTTACAGCAACTTCTATGCCAAATTCCTCGAAGAGTTCCCTTTTCAGGCATTCCTCGGCAGTCTCGTACTGTTCGAGCTTTCCCCCGGGGAACTCCCATCCGCCCGCCATGTTTTCACCAGGCGCTCTCCTGGCGATAAAGACCTTATTTTCGCTGTTCAGAATTATCGCAGCGGTGACATCCTTCATTTTCCGCATATCTGTCTCCTGAATATATCTATTGAGTTGCCCCCTGGTTTGCAAATCTGATTTTTTGCTGAAATTGCAACGATTGGTCGAAAAATACTATAAATAGTATATAGCATATTCAAGTATCTGTCACTCAGGCTTTGTCTATTCTCCTGCCTGCAGGATGCCGTGGCGGGAACGGGCATTTACTGTCGGTTCGACAGTCTTACGGCTGCAGGACATAGATCCGGCCATCTTATTAAAAGAAAGCAGATTGACGAATATACGCGCATAATTTAATATATAACTGTACAGGAGTCGCCTATGAACGCAAAGTACAGGGAAAGCCTGAAAAGACTTGGCATATTCGTTCTGGTCGTCATATCTGTAGTGGGAGGAGTCTTCCTCGCTGTCAGGCTGGCGTTTTTTCTCCTGCCTTTCCTTATTGCTTTCGCCCTGTCATCACTGATGGAGCCACTGATCAGGGTACTTGACAGGAAACTGCATATCAAAAGGAAAATATCGGCTCCGATTATACTCCTGCTGCTGATGGGGATAATAATAACCCTGGTCGTACTCGGGATCCTGAGGCTGGTCGAGGAGATAAGAGGGCTTATCGCTGCTGCTCCCGCATTTTTCTCAAACATGTACGCAGAGATCGTCGAGTTGATCAAAAAGAGTGCCGAGCATATCGACTGGGTACCTGTGGAGATCACGGACAACCTGGGAACCATCATAGCCAATCTTTCCAATACTGTCACCAATTTTGGCAAGACACTCGTGAAAGGCGCCTATACGACCGCATTGTCGCTTCCTGAAGTGATCATATTTACCATAGTGACTATACTTGCGACTTATTTCATGGCAAAAGACCGTCATGTGATTGCTGCCGTACTCAGGCGCCATTTGCCCGAAACCTGGGTGGACCGCATCCTGTCCATCAAGAATGACCTGTTCATGGCGATATTCGGCTATCTGAGAGCAGCGCTCATCATAATGGTGATAACTTTTACAGAACTCCTCATCGGCCTTACCATCATCGGCGTCAAATACACGCTGCTTCTTGCATTCCTGATCGCTGTCATAGACGCGCTTCCGATCCTTGGCACCGGAAGCGTCCTTATACCGTGGTCGCTGTATTCCTTCATCACCGGCGATATCAGGATGGGTGTTTCAGTCATCGTGCTTTACCTGGTCATACTGGTCGTCCGCCAGTTCGTGGAACCGAAGGTGGTGGGCCAGCAGATCGGCGTACATCCGCTGCTCACGCTTCTTGCGATGTACACAGGCCTTAAGCTGATAGGGTTCATAGGTATGATACTAGGTCCGATAGCCTTTATCCTCATCCGCAACATCCTCGTGACGATTTACAGGAACAAGCCCATCAAGGACATAATACATTTCGAATTTACCGAGTCGGACGCCGATACCGACGGCTCCGGCCGCGATATGCATATCAGCGGGACTGCTGATCCGACTCCGGGTGTGCATGGCGATCCGGACGGACATGACAATTGAGACATAAAAGCCATGCAGTGCGAAGCTGTCACCGGTCCAGCCGGAACAGGCACAGGTGAGCCTGCAGCCGAAAGAGGCGTCACAAGCGAAGATCCTTAAGCGATTCGCAGATCGATGCGCATATATTTTACCCTTTGGAAAAAACTATTGACGGAGGTGTAAAATATATGACGACTATCAGTTTAACGACGAAGGAAAGGATGCTTCTCGAGGATCAGAAAAGCCACGAGGAGATATGCATCGAAAAGTACAGCAAATATGCACAACTTGCTTCAGATCCGCAGCTCAAGAACATCTTCATCAATAATGGAAAAATCGAACAGGAACATCTGGATACGCTGAACCAACTGCTCAAAGGACAGGTACCTTCGATGGGACAGCAGGGCGGCAGCCAGCAGAGCGGTACGGGCATGCAGAACAATGCCGGCGGGCAGCAGATGCAGCAAAACGCCCAATCGTCCCAGCAGGCCAGCCAGGCATCCGGCGTGGTATCGGACGAGAGCCTTTGCAACGATATGCTTATGACCGAGAAATATGTATCCGGCACATATGACACCGCCATTTTCGAATTTAAGGACACACAGGTACGGGATATCCTCAATCATATCCAGAAGGAGGAACAGAAGCACGGGGAAGCGATTTTCAAATACATGCAAAGCAAGGGCATGTATAAGCCGAAATGAAGGTCTCATGGGCATAGCGCCCCTCAGTGGAGTATCGAACTGAGTGAAGAACTGATCTATATGGACATATGTAAAGGCCTGTCCTGATAACATGAGCCGGTTCGCTCCCTCCGCTTTGCTGCAGGAAAAAACATCCCCTCCGCTGAGGAAGGGGATGTTTTTATATCGGTTATCAAGCAACTATATACGATCGCGGATATGTCCGGTCCGAAAACAGACCGCCGGTCATCAGCCAAACAGTGAGATCGTTGCGAACAAACCTGCCGTAAGGGACGATACGAGCGAAACAACTGTGATCTGCGTATTTATGGACGGACCTGCGGTATCCTTGAAAGGATCGCCTACCGTGTCGCCGACGACCGCTGCTTTATGGGCTTCAGAGCCTTTTCCGCCTTCATTGCCCGCTTCGACATACTTCTTGGCATTGTCCCATGTACCGCCTGCATTGCCCATCAGAAGAGCCAGGAGTATACCGCTGAGGATGTTGCCGACGAGGTATCCGCCAATCGCATGGACGCCGCCGATAAAGCCGACCACAAGAGTCGCGATTATTGCGACCAGTCCAGCAGGTATCAGTTCACGAAGCGCACCTTTCGTCGCTATGTCTATACACTTGTCGTATTCGGGCGCAACGCCTTCCCTGCCTTCCTTGAGCCCTGGTATCTCTTCGAACTGGCGGTGTATTTCGGCCACCATGCGCTGGGCATTCCTGTCAACTCCCAGGATCAGCATTGCCGAGAAAATAGCGGGGATTGCCACACCGACGATCATCCCGAAGAAGACCACCGGATCCATCACGTCAAAACCGGCCAGCAGATCGAGTCCGTGTTCAGCCAGGGCCACATTTGCCTCGGACATATACGCTCCGAGCAATGCTATGACGGTCAGCCCTGCTGCGCCAACAGCAAAACCTTTCGTAATTGCCTTCACTGTATTTCCGGCACTGTCCAGGTCATCGGTGATCTCAAGCGCTTCTTCTCCAAGATTCCCCATCTCCACGAGCCCTCTTGCATTATCGACTATAGGACCGTAGGCGTCGTTGGATATGATCATGCCGACTATGGAAAGCATACCTATCGCTGCCATCGAAATCCCGAACAGGGCATCAGTGCTGCCGGGGCCAATTGTGTCGCAGATGAGGTAGGACGCCATGGAAGATACACCGATACCGACCAGCGACGGGAACGCACTAAGCAATCCGTAACTGAAACCTGAAAGGATCGTAAACGCCGGGCCTGATTTGGATGCCCTGGCCACCATCCGTACAGGCTTCTTCTCATCATTGGTGAAATAGTCCGATGCCAGGCCGACAACAGTCCCGACCAGGAGTCCGATAATGGTTGCCGACCAGTAACGCCAGTCAAACCTGAAAAAGTATGTCGCAGCGGCAGTCAGGACTGCAAAAAGCGCTGTCGTTATATATGTGCATTTGTTCAGTGCAGTACTGGGATTGCCGTTTTTGCCAATACGCCCGAACAGGATGCCTATAATGGAAGACAGAAGGCCAACGGCTGCATAGCAGAATACCATTCCGGTGTTGATGCCGATATTGCCGTCGATGGCCATTGCAAGCACCAGCGCGGCAGCCATGGATGCGACGTTGGAATCGAACAGGTCAGCGCCCATACCGGCAACGTCGCCTACGTTGTCACCAACGTTGTCAGCTATAACAGCCGGATTACGCGGGTCGTCCTCAGGGATGCCGAGTTCCACCTTTCCGACGAGGTCAGCGCTGACATCGGCGGTCTTTGTGAATATACCGCCTCCGGCTTTTGCAAACAGCGCCAGTGACGATGCGCCGAAGCTGAATCCGAGTACGGCCGTGGCGTCACCAGTAAGCATCAGGATGCCTGCGACGCCCAGAAGGCTGGTCCCGACGACTGCCATGCCCATTACCGCACCGCCGCGGAAACCTGCCATGAACGAAAGGCTCTTGCTTTTTGCCGCAGCTTCAGCGCTCTTTACATTTGCTATCGTTGCGACAAAAATACCGATCTTGCCTGCCAGTGCCGACAGGACGGATCCAACGATGTAAGCGACAGCCATCAGTATATTCTCGCCGATATCACCTCTCCAGAACGGTCCCGGCAGGAATAAAACGATAAGTACAGCTACGACGGCAACGAATATCGCCAGAATTTTATATTCCCTTCCAAGAAAGGTATTAGCGCCTTTCCTGATGAGTTCCCCTACCCTTGCCACTTCGGGGTTGGAGGACGGCTGGGACTTCACCCAGGCATAGAGCCATGCGGCTACGCCTAAAGCGAGCAAAGATACCAGCATTGCTACTATTGGCCAGTTCATACGAAATATGCCCCCTAAACCTGTTATTTCGCGCAATGCGCGCATTGTGCGATGCTTTGGCAGCGAAAACACGCTTAATCTGTCAGAGTGACTGGAGCAAAAAGCGCAATTTCCACCAAATACCATTATAGTAATATGGTTTGGGAAATGCAATTAAAATATTCCGGAACGAACGGTTTCATTGTTGTTTTTTATTGTTTTTTATCATTTCCTGCTTCCGTATGAAGCCAATAACGGATAATGCCATAAGGATGCCTGTATTGGCAAATCTAGAAAATTAAGTTAAAATGCTTGTAAATGCTTTCATAACCAAATCGATTTGATGGAGTGGAATCATGCAGGAAGTTTTGAACATCAATGTGAAAATAACGCCGAAAGACCTGATAGCGTTCAGCTTTACAAAGGCCAGGTCCGGAATCCGTTTTATCGGTTTTATACTCTACATAATAGTTGCTGTTCTGCTGATCACAGGCATCGTTACAGCTGTTTTGGGATTCGATGATGCGGAACTGAAAGCTTTTACTGTAAGGATGTTTTCTGTTCTTCTGATCCTGATCCAGGTCCTTTACCTGGTACCTGCACTCTCCATGTATCTGAGACTGCGGAACAGTTTCAGGAAGAGCAGGCTCCTGCAGGCCGTGCAGCATTACAGGATCTTCGACGACAGGATCGAATCATGGTCGGAAAACGAAAGGGTCGCATTGCCGTGGAAAGATGTCTATTTTATATATGAGTTAAAACCCTGTTTTGCCATATATCCCGCCCCGGGAATGGTATTCCTGATCCCCAGGAGATGCTTTGCCAGCCAGGAGCAGCTTGACCTGTTCATCAGCGTCCTTGAGTCGGAAGCAGACAGGAAGAAAATCAGGCTGAAAAAATACAAGCTGAAAAACAGCAGCCCTGACTTCGACGAAACCGGGATGAAGATCCGGGATATGAATGAAAACAGGGGTACTGAACATCAGGATGCTGATGAAATGAAAGGAACCAATGGAGTAAATGAGGCCAATGAAGCAAAGGGTCCCAATGAAATAATGGGCGGAAACATTGATGCGGCGCAAACGGCCGGATCAGGGATCGGGCATGCAACTCAGGATCGGGAAGAGGCTAACGTACAGGAAAATCCGGTACTGGAGACCGAGTTCATGCTTCTCAGAAAAGAGTACATAAATCTGAGTTACAGGCTTTTCTATACGAAACCGGGCGGCCTGATAATGACAGCCGTCGGCATATTATTCGCAGCATTATCGGCAAGGGGCTTTATATTGGATTCAGGCAAGCCGTGGGTGCTCCTGGCGCCGGCGCTCATCTTCACACTGTACCCGCCGCTGGCCATTTATTTCGGCGGCAGGAAGCACTATGACAGGAACGCTGCCCTTCAGAAACCCAAGACCATGAAATTCTACAATGACCATTTCGTCATCGTGCATCCTTCAGGAACGAGCAGTATAAATTTCAGCGACCTGGTAAAAATTACAGAAGAAAAAACGGCTATCCTGCTCTACGTAACAGACCGCCTGGTACATATAATACCCAAAAGGGTCTTCGAAGGCAGGGCGGATGACCTCTTGGCCCTGAGAAAACTGCTGGGAGCGACCGGACTGATGAAATAGAACTGTTCGATAATGGCCGGATACCAGGCCTTTCCCGGTTCACAAGGCCGGATTCCGCTGTCTGTAAGCATGACGGACCGATTTTACTTTTTCAATGAAAATTATCATAAAATTTTGTCAAAATCTATTTGCATTTTTGATACATTGTGTTATTATTTTATGCGACAGATATCTTTAAATTCGATGCAGAGACGTCGACAAGATATCATTGAATAGTTTTGCGCAAAATAAGCCTTGTCCATCTCTGCGTGGGCAAGGCTTTTTGTTGTGTCAGACTCAAAAAAAATGAAGGAGAGGTTATCATGAGTACAAAAACATCTATCGGCAACACAGGCATCTATGATGCACGCGAACTTGGCACCGGCAGAATGCTTATATTAGGTCTGCAGCATATGTTCGCAATGTTCGGGGCAACCGTCCTGGTACCTGCGCTTACAGGCCTGAGCGTTTCGGCGACACTATTGTTTGCAGGTCTGGGCACATTGCTGTTCCATTTGCTTTCGAAAGGAAAAGTTCCCGCTTTCCTTGGTTCATCATTTGCATTCCTCGCGGGCTACTGGACGATAGCTCCAAACGGTGAGAAAGAACTTCTGCCTTATGCATGCCTCGGTGTTGCAGCCGCAGGTCTGCTTTACCTGGTATTGGCTCTCCTCTTCAAGCTTTTTGATGCGAAGAAAGTCATGCGGTACTTCCCGCCTATAGTGACAGGTCCAATAATCATCTCCATCGGTCTCACCCTGTCATCATCGGCTATCAGCAACTGCAATGCCAACTGGCTGATAGCACTTGTCGCGATCATAGTAGTCATCATATGCAACATCTGGGGCAAGGGTATGATCAAAATAGTCCCCATACTGCTTGGCGTAGTGGCTTCCTATGTAGTTGCGGCAATCACAGGGAATGTGGACTTTACCGCAGTAAAAGAGGCACCATGGATAGGACTTCCCTTCAAAATGGAAGATACCGTATTCTCCATATTTAAGTCACCGGATACTTCGCTCATCATCACTTCGATAGTGACGATAGTTCCCATAGCCGTTGCAACCATAGTTGAGCACATAGGAGACATATCCGCAATAAGCTCCACTGTCAATATAAACTATATCAAGGACCCTGGCCTCCACAGGACACTGCTTGGCGACGGCCTGGCAACATCGCTGGCTTCACTGTTCGGAGCGCCTGCCAACACCACTTATGGTGAAAACACCGGCGTTTTGGCTCTGACAAAAGTTTATGATCCCGTAGTAGTCCGGTTGGCTGCTTTGTTTGCCATACTGCTGTCATTCTCCCCGAAAGTCGCCGCTGTGATCAGTTCTATGCCTGCAGCAACGATCGGAGGAGTTTCGCTCATACTATACGGTATGATCTCTGCCATAGGTGTGAGAAACGTAGTTGAAAACAAGGTCGACTTCTCCAAGGGCAGGAATATCATAATAGCCGCCCTGATACTCGTACTTTCCATCGGCATCAAGTACGGGACCGAAGCCGAAGCCATCGTGTTCCATATTTCGGAAGTTACAATAAGCCTTTCAGGTCTGGCAGTCGGCGCAATAATCGGGATATTCCTCAACGCCATACTTCCCGGTAAAGACTATGAGTTCGGTAAGGATCCCCAGGCCGATTCATCAGCAAATCTTAAGGTATGATGGATCCGCACGGGTGTAAGCCGGTAAAGGAAACAGAAGAGCAGTAAAGATCCAGGCTGATAATACGTACTGCTGAAAATGGAAAGGTAACGAACTGAAAATATGAAAAGAGGGTAGGTTTTACCTGCCCTTTTTTATTTGAAGATTTACAGGGACATCCTTCATCGTACCAGGTACCTGGTCCATGGTCCCGTTTTATTTCATCACCCCTTTTCTTCTGCCGTCATGCTTCCGCTTGTGATCCTGCATACCTCAAGGCCCATTCATCACTGACGTCCAGATCTGCCGTCGGGCATTATTTTACTTTACCGAAGTACAAAGTATCGATCCCCGGCCCCCTGTCATCCGGCAGCCTTTTTATGACGGAATAGCCTCTCTTCATAAGCGCATTGATGTGGGCATCGTTCTGAGACCAGGTGCGTGTCGAGATCCTGGCCGAATCCACACCGGCCGGCAGGCCGTTTTCCATCATATCATACATCCCTGCCAGTATACCCTGCCTCCTGGATTCTTTTCTCACGCATACGGTGGTTATATAATTGGATGTCCCGAAATCCGACAGGGCGTCACATATGTAACCGGTTTTGAAAGTCATGAACCCCGCGACTTTGCCGTCGCTTTTTGCAATTATGAACTGCTGTTTCCGGAGTTCCTCAAAATATGCGGTCGGCTTGTCTGAAACGCGGCTGCCGGCCTCACCCGGCCCCAGCCTCAGGTCTTTCTGCGAAGAGCTGTTCCTGCTCGATAAAGGCGGCACGAACTCATTATCACACTCGCATAATATTTCCCATACACCGTCCCATTCTTCCCTGGTAAGTTCATTTCCTGCAAACCTGATATCGATTCCGGTATCCATATGCCGCTTCCTTCCAAACATACGTGTTATTTATCAGCAAATATGTACAGCCTGTGCGTGGACTTATCCACTTTCTCAGCCGAGCAAAGCCTGTAATACTCTTCGACGAGAGCACTGTACTCTTCTTCGCTCCTGAGCACAGGCTTATAATATATGAGACTTGCCTTTTCGAAATTCTCGACCAGGTGTTCAAGTTCGCTTCCGTCGGTTTTTACACTGTCGACCACTATATTTCTGAAGCCGATGCCGGCAAGTAGCTCTTCCATTTCGCTTTTCGTGGGATAAAACACGGGGAACGTCCAGTCTTTGAAATATTTCTCAAACCCCAGGTTTTTATATGCCTGGCGTACGATCCTGTGGAGGCCTTCATACGAACCATGCCCGCCCTGGTGTACCGCCAGCTTTCCGCCGGGTTTCAGGGCATTGTACAGGAGAGTATACATCTTCCTGCTGTTTGTTATCCAGTGGAGCGTTGCATTGCTGAACACGAGGTCGTATTTGTCCTTCGCGTCCAGTTCCAGCGCATCCATCACGAAGAAACTGATCCGGTCTGTAAAACCTCTTTCTTCGCATGCTTTGCGCGCCACCTCGATCTGGCTTTCGGAAATGTCAAAAGCGTCGATCTTCATCGACGGATCCTTCTTGAGCAGTTCAAATGTAGTTTTCCCGTTGCCGCATCCCACATCGAGGGCATAGGGATACCTGCCGGGTTCTATGGCCTCGATCAGCCTGTTCCCCTGCCTGAACTGTGTCTGCGATGACCTGTCGTAGTCATATCCGTTGTACAGGAACGGCCGCACACTGTCCGAAGTGATATCGGTCATGCTCAGCACCCCGAATATGCTGCTCAGATACCCGCTGGAACCTTCGCAGCTCCGCATGAGCTTCCGGAAAATCTCGAGCAGTTGCTGGATCTTGGTGTAGTTCATCTTAAGGAGAGGATCATTGACTGTCATCAGGTAAACCACTTCTTTCCATTCACAGTCAATATCCAGGCTTTCCCTTATATGTTCACTGATCGTCGTATTGCTTACATTAACAAGTATGTTCTTTTTCCACGAAGTAAAATCCTCGTTGGTCTGCATAAGCTGGTAAACGGACGGATAGGCAAGCTGCATCGACACAAGCAGGAGCACCAGCAGCTGGTAATATGCAGAGCTGTTTTCTATTCGCTCCCGGTCCATGATGACAGTCAGATGGAGCATGTTCAGCAGCCGTTTTATGGTCCTGGGGTTATTGCCTGTGGTAAGCCTGATGATGTTCAGGATGTCGTCCCTGTGTACGCGGTAGTCGTACTCGGTGTTCATGAAACGGATTTCTTTCAGCCTCCGCATGACCATATCCGCAATATCATACTTCGCAGTCGGCAGGACGAACGGAAGCTGGATGAGCTTGTCAAAATACGCCTTGCACAGGTCCCTGTTGGCGCCCTTCGCAATGCCGTATTTTTGCTCCACGCCGCTGGCAACGACTTCATAATCGATGGCTATAATGAATATGCAGTACTTTATGTCAAACAGTATCTTGAGCGCTTCCAGTATCGTGATGGCCATTTTCGGATGTATCCTGTCCAGGTCGTCCACGAATATGATGAAAGCTTCATTGACACTGCCCGACTCCTCCACGATCTGCGTGATGAATTTCTCGAACTTGCCCTTGATATCCTTAATGCCCAGTGAAACGTCATCGCCGAACAGTTCATCGATCAGCGCCTCGAAGGATGAAGAGCCGAACCGTGTAAAACTGAGGACAGCCTTTGAGAACTTCCGCGAGAAGCTCTTGAAGTCCTTCATGAGTTCTTCCTTCGTTTTCCTGCATTTCACATTCCTGAACTTGGCTTCGATCCTGCCGATTATCGTGGCTACCAGCTTGTTTACCACGGATTCATAGTTCTCTTCAAGGAAAAAATCCCAGGCATTGATCCATATGCTGCTGTACTTGCCTGATCCGTCGCACAGTTTGTCCTCGATCATGTTCATAAAAGATGTCTTGCCGCTTCCCCATTCGCCCTGGATCGATATGGTCACAGGTTTTTCGGTCTGCCTGATGAAATCGCACAGGCCGGTTACGTAGCCGGACAGTTTGAACTGATCTTCGGTGATCGACCTGATCGGGATATCTCTTTTCTCCATACCGTACCTTCCGTGAATATGTAATCGATCGATAAATATATACAGATTGAATGCTTACAGGAACAATTCAACAATAGAAAAATGTCAATGCGCAACTAAATCTTTCCACATGCGGATTCCAAACATGATATAATTAAATCGTACAATTCAGCCACGAAGAGATCCTTCTGCAATCTTTGATTGAAAATCCAAAAGGCATGCCCGGCAGGATGACATATCTCAAGGGCACGTCCGATGGACACATCTGATATTGACCGCAAGGGGTGGTGTTTTATGTCCAAATGGTGGCAGGAACGTGTTGTGTACCAGATCTATCCCAGGAGCTTTCAG
>ENA-OWOZ01002814-OWOZ01002814.1-bioreactor-metagenome-genome-assembly--contig:-NODE-2814-length-12399-cov-2.981821_pt1 | contig 12399 bp, 14 predicted proteins | sample MGYA00238140_ERZ651804 | MGnify/ENA primary metagenome ERZ651804 (study PRJEB26910, sample SAMN07631232) | bioreactor metagenome | isolation source: Switchgrass digestor | place: USA: Dartmouth... | reverse complement strand
TAAGAGGGGAAAATATTGGTACACTTATAACAGCATCTTAAATCATATAAACTGGACTACAAAAAGGGAGGTTTTAATATGGCAAATACTTCTTATATTGATATTGAGGACAAGATGAAAAAGGCTATTAGTGTTCTGAAGGAGAACCTTGCAGGACTCAGGGCGGGAAGAGCTAATCCGGCCATATTGGATAAGATAACCGTAGATTACTATGGTGTACCAACTCCTATAAACCAGCTGGGCAGCATATCTGTGCCTGAAGCCAGAGTTATTGTCATTCAGCCATGGGATGCTAAAATATTAAAAGATATTGAAAAAGTTAGAAAAACAGGACTTACTTTTGCTCCTGAAGCAGGAAGTCAAAGATTGAGAGATGTAATAAATAAGGGTGTTACAGAAGAAGATCTAGAAAGAGCAGTTACATTTGCATTTAATGAAGGATGGTCTACTATAAAGCTATATTTCATGATTGGATTGCCTACAGAAACTAAGGAAGACTTGCTTGGTATCAAGAAATTAGGATATAAGGTAAAGGATTTATTCTTTGGAATGCCTAAAGAAAAAAGGAAAGGAAACTTAAAGATTACCTTAAGTGCTTCTTGCTTTGTTCCTAAGCCTTTTACTCCATTCCAATGGATAGGGCAAAACTCAATAGAAGAATTTAATGAGAAGATAAGATTATTAAAAAGTGAAATCAGAGATAATAAGATAACTTTCAATTATCATGATCCTAAATTAAGTTATTTAGAGGCAGTTTTAGCAAGAGGAGACAGAAGGCTATCAAAGGCTATTATTAAAGCTTGGGAAAAGGGATGTAAATTTGATGGATGGTCTGATGTATTCGATTTTTCAAAATGGATGGAGGCTTTTGAAGAGACAGGAATTGATGGAGATTTTTATGCATTAAGAGAGAGAAGCTTCGATGAAGTTCTCCCATGGGATTTCATTGATATTGGAATAACAAAAGAATATCTTATTAAAGAATATAAAAAGGCAACAAATGAGGAATTAACTAGAGATTGTAGACTTGGATGTAATAATTGTGGAATCAATAGAAGCTTTTTAGGTGGTGTATGCTAATGAATCTATGGATTAAATTTACCAAAGAAAATTATTTAAAATATATATCGCATTTAGATTTAATGAGGCTGTTTCAAAGGACTTTTAGAAGATGTAATATCCCTATAAAGTATTCTCAGGGATTTAATCCTCAACCTAAAATGACTATAGGGAACCCATTGGCTTTGGGCGTTGAAAGTGCGGAAGAATTTATGGAAATAGATCTATATGAAAGAATCCCTGAAGATGAATTCATAAGAATTGTAAATAGTGATTTACCAGAAGGCATTAAAATTATAGAAGTAAAATATGTAGACTCAAAAAGTTCCATTACATCTTTCATAGATTGGAGTTACTATGAAATTCAATTTGTAGCAAATAACATTGATGATTTAAACCTATTAAAAACTTCAATTATGAAATTACTCGAAATGGACCAATTGATAATAGAAAAAGAAAAGCGCAAAGGTAACAAAGTTGTATCTCAAAATAAAGATGTAAGGCCTTTTATTGGAAATATAACTATTTCAGAAGGGAAAACAAAGAAAATTTCAGATAATGAATGCTTAATTACTATTAATTGTCTATTAAAATCAGGAGATAAAGGTAATTTAAAACCAGTAGATTTACTAAAAGTCATTGAAAAATATACTGACATTGATATAGATATAGATACAGCCGAAATAAAAAGGCTGAAAATTTATTCTGAAAAGGATAATAAGATTGAACCGCTAATGTAGTGTTTAGGAGAGATTTTATGAATTATATATTTATTGATTCAAAAGATGGAATTGAAAAAGTGGGAATAGTTGAGAATGATAAACTGGTAGAGTTCTATTTAGATAATGACAGTGAAAATCAGCTTGTAGGCAACATATATAGGGCACGTGTAATAAATGTATTGCAGGGAATGGAAGCTGCTTTTGTTGACATAGGTGATATTAAAAATGCGTATCTAGACTTGAAAAGTGCACTTTTGCAAGTTAATAGACATAAAAAAGACGAAATAAATATTCGAGATTTTATAAAAGCAGGTCAGGAGATAATAGTCCAAGTTTTAAAAGAGCCTACAGAGAGTAAGGGAGCTAAAGTAACAACAAACATTACTTTACCAGGCAGATTTATTGTACTAACTCCTTATTCTGAAAAAATAAGCGTTTCTAGAAAAATACAAGAAGAAGATGAGATTAATAGACTTAAAATTATTGGTGAGAAAATTAAGTATGAAAATATTGGGATGATTTTTAGAACCAATTCAAAAGGTATAAGTGAGAATTTATTGGCAGATGAGTATTTCAGTCTTATTAAAGTTTTTAAGAAAATTGAAAGGGAAAAAAACTTTTTACCATGTCCTAAATTACTATATAAAGAAATGAACCTTTCAGAGAAAATTATAAGGGATAGCTTTAATGAAAAGACAGATAAAGTGATTGTGAATAACAAAGAAAAATATGACAGATTTTTAGAATTAGAAGATATTTTATTCTCAGGTCTTAAAGAAAAACTAATATACGATAAAGATTTTGATATAAAGTACAATAAGGATATATCTAAAGGACTGCAAATAGCACTGGATAGAAAAGTGGATCTAAAAAGTGGAGGATATATAGTAATAGATGAAACGGAAGCATTGACAGCTATAGATGTGAATACTGGGAAATTTATCGGCAATAAGAATCTTGAGGATACAGTTGTAAAAACTAACCTGGAAGCTGCAGAGGAAATAGCTAGACAGATTAGATTGAGAAATTTATCTGGAATTATCATAATAGATTTTATTGATATGAAAAATGGTGAGGATGTAGCATTGGTAATGAAGAAATTTGAAGAATATTTGAATTTGGATAAAAACAAAGCAAATATAGTTAGCATCACAAAATTAGGACTTGTGGAGTTAACTAGAAAGAAAACAAGAAACAGCCTTTACACCAATTTCACAAAAACATGTCCTGTATGCAAAGGAAAAGGGAAACTTATAGATTTATTATAAAATTTATTGTGTTTTAGATAGGTAATAAGTATAATATATGAAGGATGGATTATATATCGTTAACATACAATGTTCCTTTTTGCTCCTTATAGAATGTTGACAAATAAATATATATCTGATAAAATTGTATTTTGTAGGTAGCCACTCAATGCAGGTTTTAAAGCGTAGTCACCTGGCATTGGTGAGACTGGATAGAGGAGGTGTAATGTTACAATGTATGCTGTAATTGAAACAGGAGGAAAACAATACAGAGTTCAAGAAGGCGATGTTATCTTTGTTGAAAAAATCAACATTGAAGAAGGAGAAACAGTAGACTTATCAAAAGTTCTTCTTATTTCAAAAGATGGTGAAGTTAAAGTTGGTAAGCCTTATGTTGATGGAGCAAAGGTAGAAGCAAAAGTTTTGGCACATGGCAAGGCTAAAAAAGTAGTTGTTTTCAAATACAAGCCAAAGAAAAACTACAGAAAGAAACAAGGTCATCGTCAACCATATACAAAGTTACAAATTGAAAAGATAGTTGGTTAGTAAAAATGATTGATGTAACAATATATAAAGATAAGAGTGGGTACATTCGTGGATATAATGTCAGCGGGCATGCAGAATACGATGTATATGGAAAGGATATTGTTTGTGCTGCAGTTTCTGTACTTGCCCAAACAGCTTTAATCTCTTTGATTGAAGTTTGCAATGTAGATAAAAATGATTTTGATTATTTTATAGATGATGATAATGGGATTTTGGATGTAAAAATTACAAATGATATACCTATCACAGTATTTGACAAAGTAGATGTTGTTTTTAAGACTTTTGAGTTAGGAATAAAATCGATAGTTGAAAGCTATAAAGAGTATGTAAGCCTTAGATATAAGGAGGTGTAGAAGATGATTAAGCTTAACTTACAATTGTTTGCATCTAAAAAAGGAGTTGGAAGCTCAAAAAACGGTAGAGATAGTGAATCAAAGAGATTAGGTGTAAAAAGAGGAGACGGTCAATTTGTTCTAGCTGGCAATATCCTTGTAAGACAAAGAGGTACAAAGATCCATCCTGGAAAGAATGTAGGTAAAGGTGGAGACGATACTCTATTTGCGAAAGTTGATGGAGTAGTAAAATTTGAAAGAAAAGGTAAGGACAAAAAACAAGTTAGTGTGTACCCAGTTGCTGAATTAGCATAGTTGTGATTATTATAAATAGCTTACCATTATGGTAGGCTTTTTTTGTTGGATAATAAATAAAATATGGATTGCAACAAAAAATAAATATAATATTATTTATAATTATTATAGTATAAACTGGTGTATTATATTATAATAGAAAATTACCAAATGATAAGGTGATGTGTATGTTTATAGATATAGCAAAGATACATTTAAAAGCTGGAAAAGGTGGAGATGGAGCAGTAGCTTTTAGAAGAGAAAAATATGAGCCTTCAGGGGGGCCTTATGGTGGAGATGGCGGTGATGGTGGAAATATCATCTTGCAAGGCGATGAAGGTATTAGAACTCTAATGGACTTTAGATATAAACGCCATTATAAAGCTGAAAATGGAGAAAATGGAAAAACTAAAAAACAATACGGAAGAAAGGGTCAAGATTTAATATTAAAGGTTCCTGTTGGAACTTTAGTGAAAGATGCAGAGACGGGTAAAGTTATTGTGGATATAAAAGAACATAATCAGCGTTTTATCATTGCTCGTGGAGGAAGAGGCGGAAGAGGTAATGCTAAGTTTGCTACTCCTACAAGACGTGCACCAAGGTTTGCAGAACCTGGGGAGAAAGGGGAAGAAAGGACAATAATACTTGAGCTAAAACTACTGGCTGATGTAGGATTAGTTGGATTCCCCAACGTTGGAAAATCTACAATCCTTTCTATTTTATCTGATGCAAGGCCAAAGATAGCCAACTATCATTTTACCACTATTAATCCAAATTTAGGTGTTGTAAGGGTGGATGATGAAAAAAGCTTTGTAATGGCAGATATACCTGGATTGATTGAAGGTGCAAATAAAGGTGCTGGTCTTGGATTGGATTTTCTAAGGCATATTGAAAGAACTAGGCTATTAGTACATGTGTTGGATGCATCAGGAATGGAAGGAAGAGATCCCATAGAGGATTTTTATAAGATTAACCAAGAGCTATTTCAATATAATGAGAAGTTAAAGGAAAAACCTCAGATAATAGTATGTAATAAGATGGATTTGCCTGAAGCTAAAGAATGGTTTGAGAAGATTAAAGAGGAATTTGAACCTAAAGGATATAAAATTTATCCTATTTCCGCTGCAACTAGAGAAGGAATACAACAGTTGAGATACGATATATGGCAAGCATTAAATGAAATAGAAACAGATTATGAGACTTTCGACGAAAAGTTGGATATAACAATAGAGCCACAAAAAGAGGACTCAATAGTAGTAAAGAAAGAAGATGGGAAATTTATTGTGGAAGGCAGCTTTGTGGAGAGATTATTGAATTCTGTAAATTTTAATGATTTAGATTCAGTAAGATACTTCCAAAATGTAATGAAACAGCGTGGAGTTGTAGATAAACTGATAGAATTAGGAATAAAGGAAAATGATTCTGTATTTATATGTGGTTATGAATTTGAATTTTTCTCATAAGTAGAAAAGTTTATATAAAAGGAGTGTATGAGTTGTTAACTGGAAAACAGAGAAGCTTTCTAAAAAGTATAGCAAACACAATGGATCCAATATTTCAAATTGGCAAATACGGGATAACAGACAATTTTATTAAACAAGTTGATGAAGCTTTAGAGAAAAGGGAAATCATAAAGATAAAGGTTCTAAATAACAGCTTATTAGATGCAAAGGAAGTTGCAAGTATCCTTGCTGAAAAGACTAATTCAGAATTTGTTCAAAGTATAGGTAATAAGTTTGTCTTATATAGAGAATCTAAAAAGAATAAGAAGATAATTTTACCATAGCAACAAAGACTTCAGAAATGTTCTGAAGTCTCAGTTTTTAATCAAAAGTATGGTTTTCATTATTTTGAAAACCATGCTTTTACAATGAAATGATAAAAATTGAGCAGTCGCTAATTATATGGAGGTGACTTCTTTGGACAAGAAGAAAATTGGAATAATTGGAGGAACTTTTGATCCAATCCATAATGGCCATTTGCTTATGGCCGAAAATTCTAGAAAAGCTTTCAGTTTGGACAAAATAATATTTATACCTGCTGGTATTCCTCCCCATAAGAAGGATAAAAATATCTCTTCTAATGTACATAGATATAATATGACTTTACTAGCTATAAACAACAACAAGCACTATTTCTTATCTGATATAGAGTTAAAGAGAGAAGGAATAAGTTTTACAGTAGATACTATTAAACATCTAAAATCCATTTTTAGTGGTGCAGAGCTGTATTTCATAATGGGTTCAGATTCACTCTTACAAATTGAAAAATGGAAAGATTATGAAGAACTTTTAAGTTTATGCAATTTTATAGTAGCCAAGAGGCCTAATTATGATGATGAACAATTAAAAAGAAAAGTGGATAATTTAAACAGTTTATATAAAAGTTTTATATACATAGTTGAGGGACCAGTATTAGATGTATCTTCATCGGACATAAGGAACAAGGTGCAAAGAGGAGAATCTATTACCTATTTAGTACCTAATCCAGTAGAAGAATACATATATAAACATGAACTCTATAAGGAGTAGGAGGGCTTTTGCATGATAAAGGATTGGTTTTATGAAAAGCTTAAATCTGACATTGGAGTTAATAGATACAATCACTCATTGAGGGTGATGGAAGTAAGTAAAGAATTAGCAATGAAGTATGGATGTTCAGTAGAAAAAGCAGCTTTAGCAGGTCTGTTACATGATTGTGGTAAGTTGAAAGGACATATAAATTTATTGAAAATGGCTAATGATTTTGGTATAATTTTAGATAGTGTGATGGAAAACAACAATGAGCTAATTCACAGTGTAATAGGAGCAGTATTAGCAGAAAGAGAATACAATGTTAAAGATAAGGAAGTTTTAGATGCTATCCGTTATCATACCACTGGAAGAGAAAATATGAGTTTATTAGAAAAGATAATCTATATAGCTGATTTAATTGAACCAGGGAGAACCTTTAAAGGCGTTGAAAGTTTGAGAAAATTAGCTTATGAGGATATAGATGAGTGCTTGTTACTAGCACTTGATAATACTATTAAATATGTTATTGATAATAAGAAGTTGATTCATTTAGATAGTATTAGAGCAAGAAATCAGCTTTTAATCCAGAAGAATATGGAGTGATATGATGAAAAAAAGATTTTTAAGAACTTTTTTTATTTCTTTTTTAGTATTTACAGTTTTGTGGACAGGCTTTATCTATAAAACTGTTATTGTAGCTGAAAGCGAAGATGAATCTGAATATAAAGGTAATTTTTTAGAAAGAATAATAGATGGAAAAGATGATATTACTTTCTTGTTAATGGGAGTAGACTCTAATGATGTTAATAAGAGTTCAAGTTCCAGAACTGATACAATAATATTATGTAAAGTAAATAAGTCAACAGGTAAAATTTCAATGCTCTCCATCCCAAGAGATACAAGAGTTAGAATTAGAGGTAAGGAAAATGAAGACAAGATAAACCACGCTCATGTATATGGAGGTCCTGAGTTAGTTGTTAAAGCTGTCAAAGATTTATTGGGAATTGATTTAGAATATTATGTTAAAGTAGATTATAGCATAGTTAGAGAATTTGTTGACTTAATTGGTGGAGTAGAAGTTGATGTGCCTATGGATATGAAATACAGCGACCCTACAGCTGATCCACCTTTATATATTAACCTAAAGAAAGGCACACAGGTTTTAGATGGAGATAAAGCATTGCAATTCTTAAGGTTTAGAAAGGGTTATGCTGATCAAGATTTAGGAAGAATTCAAGCTCAACAGCAATTCATAAAAGCAGCAATTAAGCAGGCGTTAAGTGTGGACAATATTGGTAAGATTCCACAAATGATTAAATCATATTATGATAATGTTGAAACTAATATTCCATTGGATTTAATATTGAAGTTTGCAGTAAATGCTAAGAATTATGATGTAAATAATATACAAGCAGCCACATTACCAGGAGAACCTGCTTATATTAATGGAGTCTCATATTATATCTATGATGATGAAGAAACAGCTGTTTTATTAAAGCAGCTATTTGAAGGCGAAGAAGTAATGGATGATACTCAAGGAAATCAAGAAAATAACGATACCATTAATTAACAGGAGGTATGTAAGTGAATAGCATTGATGAGAAGTTATTGCTTATAGTTAATGCATGCAATGATAAAAAAGGATTCGATATTAAAGTATTAGATTTAAGAGAATTAACCACTATAAAAGATTATTTTGTTATTGTAAGGGGTAATTTTACAACCCAATTAACTGCAATAGCTGATGAAATCAAGAAAAAGATGGATGAAGCAGGTTATGAAATGATTGGAATAGAAGGTTATAGAGAAGCTAGATGGATTTTATTGGATTATGGAAGTGTAGTTGTGCACGTATTCCATAAGGAAGAAAGAGACTTTTACAATTTAGAGAAAGTATGGGCAGACAGCAAAGAATTAGTTTTAGATGATATACAATAACCCTATTTAATAGGGTTATTTGCATATATAACTTAATATTAAATAAGGGGGAAGTAAAATGGTAAACTTTATTTCTACAGATAAAGCGCCTGCTGCAATAGGACCTTATTCACAAGGAACTATAGCTAATAATGTAATTTTTACATCTGGGCAATTGCCAATTGTTCCTGAAACTGGAGAATTAATAAAAGACGATATTAAGAAAGCCACTAAGCAATCATTAGACAATGTATTAGCAATAGTTGAAGCTGGAGGAGGAAGCTTAACTGATATAGTCAAAGTAAATATCTATATAAAGAATATGGATGACTTTGGAAAAGTTAATGAGGTATATGAGGCATTCTTTAATGATCATAAGCCAGCAAGATCTTGTGTTGAAGTGTCAAGACTTCCTAAAGATGGGGATATTGAAATTGAAGCAATAGCAATAATATAAAAAGAATCTTGTCCTTTGGACTTGATTCTTTTTATATTGTGTTAAAAATAAGCTTTTCTATATTTCTTTTTTCTCCTCTTTTTCATAACTATATAGGCTCTTGCAACTACTACCAAAAACAATACTACAATATACCATTTACCTATAATTTGGTGTAAGAACATAGATAAATTATTCTTTTCAATAGCCATTGTAGAAATAATATCAACAGTGCCTAATAAATTATCATCTAAATAATATTCTATTTTGCCTATAGCTTGTCCTTTTTCTATGGGAGCTTTTAATTCCTCATTTAGTATTACCTTTTTAGTAATTTCATCTGATGAATCTGTCTAATGTTTTTGTTACACCTGCATTTATTGCTTATAAAAATGCTGTTATTATTCTGACGGTTATATTGATTCTCCTCTTATTTGACATAACTATGGAAATCAGGGCCATTATGTTTCTTATCAGTAAGTTTTCTAATTAATAAGTATTAATTAGGGAAAGGTATTAATCGTGAAGAAGGAACAAAAGACATTAAAAAGAATATTACTGCGTAAGTATTTATTGTCCATAATAATCCCTTTGCTGATACTTGGATTTGTTCTGACAGATTACATAATGCGGTTATCGCGGGAAAAGAGCACGTCGGAAGTGGTTATCAGCAATAATAAAACCTATGACGATATCATCAGCAGTTTTCGAACGGTAACCAATGCCATGAACAAGTTCAAGTCTGATAAGGTTCTGTATGACAAATTAAGTTATTTCTACTGGTCATACAAAACCACTTTGCCATTTAAGGATTATTATGAATTTCAGAATACATTGGATTATTTTCCCGATGACATTCTGGATATTCAGGTTTATACAAGTAACCAGACCATATTAAACAGCAGGTTTGTTAAGAAAACCACAGAAGAACTTAAGACGGCGGAATGGTACCAGGAGACCTTGAAGAGAAATGGCAATACTTACTTTTTCTACGCGGACGGTTCCTTATATCTTTCTGCCCTTTTAAAACGGGCCAGTGTAAGCAGGGATGTTCATGTCATATGTATAAAAATGAACATGGACAAGATAAATTCCATTATCCGCCGCGACGAATTAAGCAATGTTTTTGTTGACGACAAGGGTTTCATTATTTCATCTAATGTTGCGGATTACAATAACAAAAGCCTGGAAGAAGCGGGGCTAGAAGAAATTAATAATATGGGCAGCGGCATTTATAATTATAAAAAGGGTAATTTTGCGAATGCCGTGGTGGTTACATTTATTCCCGAGGAAGGAAATACTTATTTTAAAATCGTAACTTTTATCAACAGCAGGCAATATTCACGGATAGTGCTAAAAGCAATATTAATAAGTTCTGTTATCATAATCTTATCAATAGTCATGTCGTTTATAAGCATCACGCTGTTTTCAAGAAATATATTACATAAATTCATGCTGATTAAACAATGTATGAACAACGTTGCAAGGGGCAATTTCAATGACATCAAGGTGGAAAATGAAGAAATTATTGAATTTGATAACCTGTTCCACGATCTTGATACAATGACTCAAAGCCTGACAAACCTTATAAAACAGGTTTATGATGTAACCAACCAGAAAAATGAGATCGCTCTGAAAAACGAAGAAATGAAATTCAAGCTTTTGACCAACCAGATAAATCCCCATTTCTTAATCAATACACTGGAAACCATACGAATGAAGGCATATATAAACGGGGATAAGGACCTGGCGGACATAGTAAAGTGTTTAAGCAGGTTAATGAGATATAATCTGGAAGTAAAGACGGTCGAAGTGGAACTTAAGAAGGAAATAGAAAATATCGAGAATTATTTCGAAATACAGAAATTTCGTTTCGGCGAACGGTTAAAGTACAGTATCGATAAAGAAAACATGCCTTCCGGTTACATGATACTGCCGATGCTAATCCAGCCGATAGTTGAGAATGCGGTTATTCATGGTTTTGAAAAAACCAATAAGGATATGGAAATAAAGGTCTATTTTGAGAAGGACGAGGTATTTTTCAAAATTATTGTATATGATAACGGATATGGCATATCAAAGGAAAGACTCAATGAAATTCATGAAAAATTAAACAGCCAGGACGATATAAACGACAGCAGCCATATAGGTTTATCTAATATTCATCATCGTTCCCGTCTGTTTTATGGCGAAAAATACGGACTGGAAATTGACAGCGAGTTAGATGCATATACCAGGGTTACACTAAAGCTCCCTCTGCCTGAAGAAAAATCGTTGATTTAGCCTAAGCTTACCTTTGAAAGGAAGAAAATTATGATTCGTACAGTAATAATTGACGATGAACCTTTAATCCGCGAAGGGCTGAGAGTTATTATAGACTGGAATAAACTGGGTTATGAAATTGTCGGAACCGCTGACAATGGTTTCAGTGGTTACAGGACAATAGTCGATACAAAAGCGGAAGTTGCTATTGTTGATATAATGATGCCTGATATGACAGGTTTGGAGTTGGTTGAACTTCTTAATAAAGATAATATTAATTGTAAGATAATATTCCTGACGGCATATGCAGAATTTGAGTACGCAAAAAAGAGCGTTGAACTGGATGTATGCTATTATCTTATGAAGCCGGTGGAGGAAAAGGAACTTGAGGAAAAGCTTACCGTTATTGCAGATATCATAAAAAAGGAGAGAAAAAAGCAAAGTCTTGCCAATGAGAAAATACTGGAAAGGCTGGTTCATGGGGACAAGGATATTATAGAAGGGATCAAAAGCAGGCAATTGGACACAATTAATCTCGAATGGGACGGCTTCAGGCTCATAGTAATTCAGACAGATGACCTGAACGGCGGCAATCAGGATTACGGCTATGACGTCGCCACTGACTTGAACGAGATAATAAAAAAGTTTTATAACGGTTCGTATATTTTTAAGCTGGACGGGAATATAGGAATTTTGATTAATGACGAAAATGAAAATAAAATTTTCAGAACGGTATCGATATTACAAAAACATATCTCAAAAGAATTCGGTATTACGCAATACATGTATGTAGGTGATGCGGTAAACGGGATAGAAAATATCGCCGATACGTATTCAGTAATTAAAAAATACATGCAGAACCGGTTTTTATACGGATATAAGAAGATAGTCATGGCCGGTGCCGGTGAATTTGAAAGTTCAGGAGACTGTGTACCCGCCAGGAAAATTAAAGCCGATGATCTGTTCGATGTGATATATCTTAATGATATCGGTGCGATTGACAGAATGCTTGATGAGTTCAGAGATTATTTTATACAAAACCGCTGCAACGAAGATTATATAAAATTGTCA
>ENA-OWOZ01002813-OWOZ01002813.1-bioreactor-metagenome-genome-assembly--contig:-NODE-2813-length-12400-cov-2.870080_pt1 | contig 12400 bp, 7 predicted proteins | sample MGYA00238140_ERZ651804 | MGnify/ENA primary metagenome ERZ651804 (study PRJEB26910, sample SAMN07631232) | bioreactor metagenome | isolation source: Switchgrass digestor | place: USA: Dartmouth... | reverse complement strand
AATCGTCAAGGCGAAATTGAAAGTAATTTAAAGCAATTCTATAAAACATTGTGCTATTTTTTCATGTTTAGTTTACAGAGCCTATCAATATATTTAATTATATTAGACCTCCAATTGGATGTTAAATTGATAAATTCTATAATTTACCCGCTTACGATAAGTAATAACTATAATCTCTTATATTCAAATGTGGACCAATTAGAATTTTCTCTCCAATATAAAAAGGTTTTTTTTAACTTAAATAGAATATATATACCATCTAAGAAATGGGGGGATAACATGGGAAAGAGTTATTCAAAAGCTTTAATAATTGCCGTTCTATTGATTTCTATTATAATTATTTTTAGTTCCAACATATCTAACCGAAAACTATCACCTTATCAATTTGAAAAAGCAGTAGTAGTGGATATCAATGAAGAAAAGCTTGAAAAAGACACCGCAATTGAAGACTTATATTTAGGCTATCAACAGATAAAAATTAAAATCACTACTGGTAAATATAAGGATGAAACTTTCAATATAAGAAATCCCATGAGTAGGCTATACAACGTACATACAAAAGTAGGTGATAAAATTATTGTGAGCATACAAGAAGAGAATAACAATATACAGAGCATTTCTGTATTTAACTATGAAAAGGAAAAGATAGTCTATGTACTTGTAATTTCATTTTTTGTTTTATTAATACTCCTATCAGGTTGGAAGGGATTTTATGCAGTAATATCTTTAATATTTACTGGGATCATGGTGATTTTCTTTATGATTCCTTTATTGTTTAAAGGATATGAGCCTATTCCTATTACCATAGTTACCGTTACTGTAACCACTATAATAACTTTATTGCTTATAGATGGTCCTAGCACAAAAACCTTATCTGCTATTTTAGGTACAATAGCAGGAGTTGTACTAGCTGGAATAATTTCATATATTGCCAGCCATATAGCCCATATATCGGGTCTTACCTCTAATGAAGCAGAGGGATTAATATATATTGCCGAACACCAAAATGTAAAGATTAAAGGCCTTACTTTTTCTGCTATTTTAATAGCATCTTTAGGAGCTATTATGGATGTGGCTATGAGCATTGCATCCTCCATATTCGAATTAAAAAAAGCTAATCCTAAAATCCCTATCAACCAATTATTTAAATCTGGTATGAATATAGGAAAAGATGTTATGGGAACAATGTCTAATACGCTAATTTTAGCTTTCGCAGGTTCATCATTAAACATGATATTGTTCATAATAGCTTATGGAATGCCTTATAGGCAAATAATCAATCTGGATTTTATAGTAGCTGAAGTAATCCAAGGTATATCTGGCAGCATTGGCATAATACTTACCGTACCAATTACCGCACTTATTTCTTCTAATCTTACAAAAAAACTAGTAAGCTCTAGTGCAAAGCACTAGAGCTTAATTTTTATCTTTTTACATCAGCCAAAGGTTTCATGTTTTCTAAGCTATCCCATACATAGACCTGTATGTTCTTAATTCCCTTACGATAATTTTCTAGATCTAATGTAAATTCTGCTATATTGGTTCCTCTATTAAATTTTAAGTTTTGGTAAACAACTTTATATGGCCTATCGTTACTATCAATTGGTTTTATTATGACAACTCCATTCATTTCCTTATCTGCATTATTTTCAATATTAACCCTAACTAAAATATTGTTTTCATTTTCAATTCTTTCCACAACTTTTATAGTAAGTGGATATTCATCTGGAGAGTCTTCTTCTATTTTAACAATCTCTGATGTATTTCTAACCCTCAATCTTGGCCCTACTGGATCTGTAGAAGCAAGGCCTATGGCAGATACTAAATCGCCAACCTTAATACTTGGATCCCATTTCCCAAGGCCGTATCCAAAGTCTGGGTTACCACCAATATATCCGTTTACATATACTCTAGCTTCTACACCTGAATCATCTTTTATATACAAGCTATTATCAGCTGTATCCATTCTGGTGACTATTCCTTTAATCTTAACCAGCCAGCCTTCATTTTCCTTCTTCATGCTATCAGCTGTGGACATTTCTTTTGGTTCTACTTCTTCTATTGAATCATCTAATACTATTAAATCTTTTGTTTCATCTCTGATTTGTAGCTGATAATCCCCATCATATTGACCAGCAATACCTATTACTCTTACCTTGGCTCCTAATGGCAATTCCGTTTGAGATACTCCAAATACTGTGATTCCTCCCGTTTCGTCCTGTACATAAATTACTTCAAAGAAAGCATTAGGTATATTGTATTTTCTTGCGTAAGCTTCTGACATAGCAGTTACTCTGCCTTCTATAGCAAATGTTTGACCAAAATTATCTGGCATTCCATCTCTAACTTCTCTTATAGTCTTCACTTCTATTTGTCTTTGTGGTTTTAACCAGTCTAATATATTGCTGGTTATTTGAATATTAGAATATCTGTTATCTCCAGACATTTCAAAATCTGAGAAGAATGTGGAACCAGAAATTATCACTTTTGCCCCACTTGGAAGAATCTCTGCAGCTAAAACGTAAACATTTCCTTCTTCAATTGGAATAAATCCAGTAGATACATTTCCTGCATTTATATTCTTAGTAGTAGAATGGCCTTTAACAAGGAAGTCTACATTTTCATCATTTCCACCATCTTTAATAAGTACTGAACATCCACTGTAGAAACTATATTCATCACCATCTCCAACTCCTTTAGTTAAGTTAAATTTACTAGAAACATAATTAGTGAAATATAGCCTGTATTCCTGTCCTCCATTATTTACATAATCCACCACTTCATCAGAGTTAAATATCACATTAGAACCTATAGCACTTAGCAATTTATTCCCTTGTACAGAATTTTGATATTCTCCCGTTCCATCATTGTAATTAGCTCTTGATGTAAGGATTAAAGAACCTCCTCTTTCAGTAAATCTAGCTATTGCTTCTATTTCAGAATCGCTTAATTTTGACCTTTTTACATTATCTTTATCTCTTGGTTGAGGTGCTGTTATCACTAATATATCTATACCTTCTAATACCTCATCAGTTATGGTCTCATGATTTTCTACCATTATCATCTTCTTATCCTTTAACATTTCTTTGAAGCTTTCTATCTTATTTGCATAATCTCCGCTTACATAATGGTTGCTGTGAGCATAATCTACCATTACTTTTACAGCTGAACCTTTTGATACTGCTTCTACTCTTTTACTTGCAGTAAATGTCTTATCTACTCCAGCTATAGTAGCAACAGCATAAATATTGTATTCTCCCGCTTCTTCAGGTGACCATTTAATTATTGCCTTACCAGTGGAACCTTGCCCAATATTGGTTACAATATCTTCGCCTATTTTATTTGCTGGTGAAATATTTCCTACATAGAATTCTACCTTTGCCTGTCCTAATATTTTTTCACTATTATTATAAACTGTAGCTATTAAATCTATAGTATCTCCTACTTCAAAATAGTCTGATGATACATCTAGTCCTGATAATCCCACTGGTAATACTTCTCCAACCCATATAGGAGCTGTAACAGAAATATCTCCATTAGCTTGAATAACTTTTACATAGTAATAGTCGTATATTGGGTCTAATTCAAAATTCCAATCTACATAATGAGTATCAAAATATTTGCTAGCCGATACTAGACCGCCATTAGATATTAGTTCTATCCTTGTAATTTTTTCATCTGGGTTATCAGTATCTGGCTCATTTACATTTATAGATATATTTAATTTATCTGGTCTGCTAATCTTTGACCCCATTAACTGTCCATTTATTTTATACATAATCTCTAAATTCCTATTTTCAGTAGCATAAACTCTCATATCTCTTATGGCATCATAAATCCTATCCCTAGTTAGGTCTTCAGCTAATATAACTGTTCTTGCTTCATTTGCAGTTAACCAGTTACCTTTATGATTGTCCTGATTATTAGATGGTGCTAGATGCCATCCCTTATCCAAAGCTCTAGTATAGTACTCATAGCTTGGGAAATATCCACTACCTCTAATAGGCCCTTCTCCATTTCCTACCTCAATCAATTGGATTACATTATCCACTTCTTCGCTGTAATATCCAAAATCAGCAAAGTCACCAAATGTTTTTCCTGGATGGTTCAATTGATTTATAGATTCTGGCCATTGTGCTATCTTTTTATAATATGCTTGCAAATCCATAGATTTATTATTTCTAGATACAAACCAAGGAGTATTAAAGGTATTTATATGCCCCCATCCGCCAGTAGCTCCAGACCAAGTCATTTCATATCCAGCCAATGCTACATATTCACTTGGTTTATAATATTTATCTGCTGTAGAATTTAACAATTTCCATTTTTGGCTTGTAGATTGACTTATGTCTGTAATGTTTTCATTGTCTAATTCATTGTCAAACCAGTTGGAATGGTCTGTTACAGCAAAGAAATCTGCATTACCCATATCCCTTGCCCAAGTATAAGCATCATCTGGAGTGCCTGTTCCATCAGAAACATTAGTATGGGAATGGAGTTGCCCAAAATAGAAGTTATACTCTATCTCACCTATGGTAAAAGTCCATGTTTTAGTTGCTTTGTTTCCCTTAGTATCAATGACAATTACTGTAACAGTATGGTTGCCTAATTTTAAATCCTCTTCTGGAATATAAGTAACACTTCCTTCTTCTACAATAGCTTTATCTGTAACATTTACTCCATCTAGAATAATACTAACAGAAGATAAATCTATTCCTGATGGATCTTCATATACAGCTTTTATAGTTGGTCGGGTATTGGTATCTTTTAGAACAGCACCTTCTCTTGGTTCTACACTTGTTATTGTTGGTGGCAATATATCATCATCAACTACTTCTACAAAATATGGATTATCTATATCTTCTGGTGATGTAGATTCATTTGATCCATCTGTCGCCCATATATAATATTCTAATCCTTCTATATTTAATTCAGATTTTAGTATAACAGCAACATATTCTCCATTAATTAAGGACATCTTCTTTTCTTTGTATTCAGTTTCACCTTTTGTTCTATAGAACAATTTTACTTCTTTTACTTCTCTATCATCTGTAACTTTAGCTGTTATTTCTAAATCTAAATTTATATTTGCTTCAGTAACTTGTTGGTGTTCTATAACAGGTGCTACTTCATCTGGCCCTAAATCAGTTTTAGTAATATCATCAGCACTGTATACTCGCAATTGATAAGTGCCCTTGTGAATTGATCCAAATCCAATAATATCTACCAAATCACCTACTTTTATATCTGTTAATTCTGGCATTCTATATATAACTAAAGTATCTCCTGATAAATCAGTTATAGTGGTGTTATATCCGCTAGTTTGCCCTAAATATACTTTTTCTACCTTAATCCTTTGACATTCGTAATTTCCTGTTTTAATATCTCTAAAAGTTACTATTTTAGGTTCAGGCAATTCATTATTTCTACTTATAATTATCACATCATCCATGCTGTCAGGGATTATCTCCATTAATCCTTCATAATCATCTATTTTTCCTTTTGCTATAACTTCATCTCCTATTTCCAAACTCAAACCCCGTTTATAAATATCTATAGCAGCAGTGCCATCTTGTATGAAGAAGTTTCCATTTACATCTTTAAAAGTTACTATGCCTTTTACTGTAGCATATTGTCCTTTCATAAGTTTTCTTGCTTCAGCTATAGTAAGTATATCTTGAGATTTAACTTCTATTTGATGAGTTGCATTAATACTGCTATTTACAATAGAAGTAGCCGTAATTGTAACCATACCTTCTGCGATTCCTGTAACTACACCATTTTCATATACTGTGGCTATATCTTCATCTGAACTAGACCAAATAACACCTTTTTCGGTGGTGTTTTCAGGTTCATATACTACTTCTAATTTAGTAGTCCCACCTACTACTACCTCACTAGCTCCATTTATGGATATGCTTTCTAATGGAACTGATGTGGATGGTTCATCACTATAAGATGTCCAGGTAATATTGTCTATAACAATTTGGGCTCCACTTTCTGAACCAACATGTTTTATCTCAAGTTTAAATTGACCTGGTATATTGATATTATTTACTTCAAATCTTTGAACCCCTAAATCGTCATTGTCTAATGTAAATGTTCCAAAAGATTCGTCATTTATAAATAATTCAATTTTTCTGTTTCCACTTCCTGTATAGGCTTTTTTAGTATCAACGGAAAAATCTTTTATTCCCCCATCAATAGTAGCATAAATCCTGGCCTTATCTGAAGGTCTTCTAAACATCAAACCCTTTCCATCTATTCCATATATATCTAAATCTCCTCTGCCACCTTCATAATTCCACGTAATTCCATTGTTTCCTACAAAACTTCCTGAAGCATAACTTGCTCCACTATAATCAAAATTATCAAAAGTCTCTACATAAATCTTCTCTTCAGCACTTGCCAATATAGGAAATCCCATATTAAAAATACTGCTTAATACCATCATCAAAGCTAAAAAGCTACTTAATCTTCTATGTATTCTTTTTTTCAACCTGATTACCCCCTTTATCCATCAATAATCTCAATAGTAAATTGTTGAGAATTATTTAATGGCTCATTTGCTTTTAATATCAAATAGTATTTCCCTATTTCTGTAACCTCTGGAACTTTAAAACTACATTCAAAATCTCCTTTTGCATCAGTTTTTAACTGCTCTACAGTTATGACCTCTTTCCCATTATAATCTTTTAGTTGTATAGTAATATCTATGTTGGATAGTCCTATATTTTCTTCTAATACCTGCCCTCTAACGGTTATTAATTCGTTTAGAGTATATTTTTCTTTACTTAAATCCACATTAAATTTATATTTCTCTCCCTTTCTCAATAGCTTTATATTTAATTCTTTATATAGGTTCACTGGTTCATTAGCTTTTACAATTAACTTATACTGTCCTTCTTTAGTTGTTTCTGGAACTGTAAATTTTACAGTAAATTGACCATTCTCATCTGTTTTTACTTGTTCTACGGTAATTGGAATATCTCCTAACTTCAATGTTATATCTATGTCCTTCAACCCTACATTATTTTTTAATACTCTTCCAGACAAAGTTATTATTTCATCTATGTCATACTCATTTTTGTCTAGCTCTACGATTAATCTATAATTTACCTTATGGTCGTCTCTATCGCCTTTACGATCATCTTTTCTATCCTTATACTTATGGTCTTTCTTAGAATCTAAAATCTTCCCATCTTTTAAACTTAATTGGGTTCCTTTTGATATCTTCTGACCATTTAATATAAAGTCTGCATTAGCTATCAATGTTTCAATAGTTCCGTTTACAGTTATTTCCACTCCATCAGCATCTACTTGGACTCTATCCACTTTTGCATCCTTTTCTATTGTAATTTTGCTTTCTCCTGTAACTATTATTGTTTCTATGATACTGCCTTTTTTGGCAGTAAATTTAGCATTTTCCCTTACGTATATTAAAGATACCTTTGAATTATCCAAAACTACATTTACTCTGTTATCCAGTTTGTTATTGATGACTATTTTATTTATATTTGAATCTTTTATTCGTACGCTTTCTGTTCCTCCACCTGTAACATAAACATTTCCATTAACTTTTACATTGTTTAAAATAACATCTCCATTACCAATACCTACTGTTAAATACAAATCCCCTCTTATGCGCGTATCTTTTAATTCTACTCCTAAAGTATTTACCAAAATATTTTTATTCACATTTAAGGAATATTCCCCTTTAGCATTTATGATTTCACCACTTATGTTAGTAATCATCTTCATAGCTTCAGCTCTAGTAATTGGATTCTTAGGTCTAAAAGTTCCATCTGGATATCCAGCAATATATTTTTTATTTTTTAAAATATAAACATATTCCTTTGCCCAGTTACTTATCTTATGGTTATCAGTAAAGCTGCTATCCTTATTAAAATCTTCATGTTCTAATCCAAAGGCAGCAACTATTATCTTTGCAGCTTCTTCTCTTGTAATCAGATTATTAGGCCTAAAGGTGTTATCGCCATATCCTTGTACATATCCAACCTTTACTGCTTTAGCTACGTCAGTATAAAACCAGTCTGTCTTTTTTACATCTTTAAAAGATACATTAGCTACTTTAGAACTTCCAATTACATTATTGATTATTCTTACAAATTCGGCTCTAGTAATAGGATTATCTGGCTTAAGCGTCCCATCTGGATATCCTGAAACTATTCCCTTGGACAAAAGATATTCCATTTCTGCTTGGGCCCAGTGCCGTTCTCCATAAGAAAAGGTATTTAAATTAAACAATAGTAAGCAAACTAATATACTGGTAGCAATACCCCTATTGAACTTCCATGGTTTCAATTTTTACCCCCCTTATATCTCTTTTTCCGCTTTATTGTAATTCATTATTTTAGCATATTAAAATATAATGTAAATTATGAATATTTCGCAATTTCATGGATATGTTGACATATGTAAACATAAAATTCAAATCAATAATGCGACAATTAAAAACGCATATACTATATAAAATCCTATCTTAATTAAAAATAAACAAAAAAAGAATGGATTCTACATAGAAATCCATTCTTTTTTCAAATATTTCTAGTCATTCAAAAACCCTATGGCAATCACTCCAGGTCCTGTATGGGTGCCAATGACTGGTCCTACTTCCGACTGAATTATGTTTTTTACTCCGTATTTGTCTACTACTATTTCTCTTAAGGCATCAATTCTATTCTCTGCCCTTGCATGAAATAGAAATACAGTCTTATCAGATAATTTAAAGTTATTGGTGCTTATCCAAGTATCAATCCATTTAAGCACGTTGTTGTTTCCTCTTACTTTATCCACAATGGAAACCTTGCTGTCCTTTATGGTTATAATGGGTTTTATGTTTAGTAGTGTGCCTGCTATGGCTTGAGTTTTTGAAAGCCTTCCTCCCTTTTCTAAGTATTTCAGCGTATCAATGGCTGCTACGATTTCTACCTTATGCTTTACTCTTTCCAGCGTTTCAACTATCTCCTTAATATCATTGTTCTCCTCTACCATCTCAACTGCCTTAACAATCAATGAAAAGGTGCCTAAGCATGCACTTCTTGAATCTATGATGTGTATTCTGTTATCTCCTATCATCTCCTTTGCCATCACAGCCGATTCATAGGTACCGCTTAGCTCTGAACCTATGAATATTCCAAGCACCTCATCTCCTTCATCAAGTATCTTTTTAAACACTTCAGCAAAAGCGGCTGGGGATGCTTGAGACGTGGTTGGAAGCTTTTGTGACTTCTTAAGTTTATCAAAGAATTCATCAGTAGTTAATTCCACCTTGTCAAGATAACAACCGTCTTCGAAGTTCACCGTAAGGGGTACCATAATCAAGTTGTGTTTTTCAATTATATCCTTTGTAACATCCGATGTGCTATCAATGACTATCCTTATACCCATGGCTGCTCCTTTCTGTTTTATTATTTGATATTCAAATATTTTGATATTAAAAGTATTTTGTATTTTTTAATCCCGATATGTTCGGGATTATATGTTGTACTTATTCTTGAAGAACTCATCAATATTTGATAGAACTTTAAATAATAGTTTTTCTTCCTCTAAATCTAAAGCCTCAAGAGCGCTAGACACTAAATCCCTATGAAAGTCCTCATGGGCTTTATATGCTCTTATGCCCTTGTCTGTTAGTTTAATTAATACAACTCGCCTATCCTCTTTAGAGCGATATCTCTCTACATACCCTTTCCTTATGAGATTATCAATGGCTATTGTAAGGGTACCTGATGTGATCCCCAAATCCTTTGCCACTTCAGACATGCTGGGTTCTCTGTCTATTCCTATGTTATCAATTATATGCATTTCTTTAATGGATAAGTCTGAAAACTCTCCTTTTCTAATGCACTTTTCTTCAATGTCAAGAACATGGGCAAAGAGCCTAACTAGTATTTCGTTTATTGATTCCCTGTTGTCCATACTTTGCACCTCAAATATTTTGATATTCAAATTATATTAGAATAATGTAGATTTGTCAAGCTGCATAACCCTTGTTAAAATCCACAAGAAATTTGTTATAAATTGACAAAAATTTTTATCTCAGAAATTCCATGTTATTGTTTGAAAAGTCATACAGAAGGATATATTATATACGAATAATGTATAATTCTATGTTAGGGGAAATAAGTATGGATGTTGGACTTAGGGTTAAACAATTGAGAAAATTGAATAATATGACAACCAAGGAGCTCTCCTCCCTTTGTGGCGTATCCCAATCCACCATAAGCAAGCTGGAAAACGGAAATAGAATTCCAGATATTCCAATCATCGAAAAGATATGCAATGCTCTAAATATGACTTTGGTTGAATTCTTTATGACAGAAAAGCTATCAGAACCCTTAGATGAAAATATGATAACACTAATTTATTTAGCCAAACACCTTAAGGATGATCAGTTGGAAAAGCTGTGTGATTTCATAAAGACCATAATAGATGAAGACAAAGTTGTAGAATCAAAATTACAGGTCAGAAAAATGAAAAACATAAGCTAGAATGGCATTGATAAAAGCTTCACTAGTTAAGGACTCTATTAGTAAAATAATTGGCTTATACAACCATACATATTGAAGTTTCCATACAAAACACCCCTTTGGGGTGTTTTGCTATAATTTGGAAGTCTAATATACATCCCTCCTAAAATATTTTTCTTGACTTAGTCCATCAATTGTGTTAGTTTAATATTGTATTTTTCATTTTCGATTTTAGAAAAATTCATACGGGCTATTTATATGAATGTATCACTCATATAAGCTCGCAGATCTGGTGCGAGAGTCTCTACGTGGCAACCATAATTGCCTACGCTATGAGTGTTCAAGTTGCTGTGATCAAATATCCAAATTTGATCGTGCTAGAATGTTTTTGGATATTTGGAAAATATGCGGTTGATTGAACACTAATCAACCGCTTTTTTATTTTAAATTCCATGGTTATGAAGCTTCATAATCCCGTAATCTATTAAAGCCTTTATGAATTTTACCACCAAAAACTTCAAACACTAAAAAACGGAGGGGAAGAAACATGGAGAAATTTTTCAAGCTAAAAGAAAATGGCACTAATGTACGTACAGAAATTATGGCTGGTCTAACTACATTCTTTGCAATGGCATACATCATCATGGTAAACCCTAATATGCTTTCTCAAGCTGGTATGCCTTGGGGTGCAGTATTTCTATCAACCATAATTTCAGCAGCAATTGGTACTCTATTCATGGGATTGGTTGCCAACGTTCCGTATGCTTTAGCTCCTGGTATGGGACTTAATGCTTTCTTCGTATTTACAGTAGTATTCCAATTAGGGTTCACTTGGCAAGAAGCACTTGCAATGGTATTCTTATGTGGAGTTATAAATGTGTTGATCACTGTTACAAAGATAAGAAAGTTAATCATAAAATCAATTCCTGAAAGCCTTCAAAACGCAATTGGCGGTGGTATCGGTATATTCATAGCTTACTTAGGATTTCTAAATGTAGGCATGATAAACTTCTCATCTGGAGTTCCCGAGCTTTCCAAATTCAATTCAGCACCTATTTTGATTGCCATTATAGGACTTATAGTGACTGTTATACTTCTTATTAAAAATGTAAGAGGAGCTATATTTATTGGAATCATCATAACTACACTTTTAGGAATTCCTTTTGGAGTTACTCAATTAGGAAACACCATAAGCTTTAAAGAAGCCCTATCACAGCTTCCTGAAACCATGTTTGCTGCATTTGGCAATCCAGGTCTTCAGTCCTTATTCAGCGATCCAAGTAAAATACCATTAGTATTGATGAAAACGGGTGTTTTGGGTACAACACTGACGCTAAGGGGTTTGTTCTCGCCCTTAAGGGCGGGGGAATCCCACTTAAAGGCAGGGTTGCAATACTTGGCTGCGGCGGTGTCGGGCGTACTTTTGCCTGCGAGGCGGCAATGGCAGGCTGCCGGATAGTTAACGCTGTGCGGGAATCTTCAAGGCAAAAGGCAGAAAACCTCCGCTCCTTTGTCCTGGGGCTTTACCCCGGCACCGAATATGAGATAGTTGAAATCGGAAAGCTTTCAGGGGATTTTGACCTTCTGATAAACGCCACGCCGGTGGGAATGTATCCAAACTGTGGCGAAATGCCGGTAAAGGAAGGGGTTTTAAGCCGGGTGGCGGCGGTTTTCGATTCTATTTACAATCCTGAGGAAACCATGCTTTTAAAAGCCGCAAAAGCATGCGGCGCCAGGGTTTTAGGCGGGATGCCGATGCTGGTGATGCAGGCGGCCCATGCCCATAAAATCTGGTACGGCGCGGAGTTTGACAGAGATGACATCAGGCAGTTGATAGAGGACAGCAACTCCGAAATGCAACGGCATTTTATGTAGGTGAAGGCTAATGAGAAATATTGTTTTAACAG
>ENA-OWOZ01002812-OWOZ01002812.1-bioreactor-metagenome-genome-assembly--contig:-NODE-2812-length-12415-cov-5.649457_pt1 | contig 12415 bp, 19 predicted proteins | sample MGYA00238140_ERZ651804 | MGnify/ENA primary metagenome ERZ651804 (study PRJEB26910, sample SAMN07631232) | bioreactor metagenome | isolation source: Switchgrass digestor | place: USA: Dartmouth... | reverse complement strand
TACAAGCTAAAAGAGGGGGCAGAGAAAGATATTTATGAGAAAATCAGTGATATCTGCGTCAGCATGAAAGCTGAAGACTACATCGAACTTCCCGATTGTGTTGATGTGGATTACCCGGTGAAGTTAGACCCGAAAGCACAAAAAGCATACGACAAGATGGAACGGGATATGCTGCTTCAGGTAGATGAGGATACTATTGATGCTGGGTCCGCTGCGGTGCTGACAGGAAAACTACTGCAGCTGTGCAACGGAGCTGTGTATTGCAATGATGAAGCTGGAAATCGTAAGGTTGTTGAGGTACACGACTGCAAGATAGAAGCTTTTCTGGAGCTGGTGGAGCAACTTCACGGTAAGCCGGCACTGGTTTTCTATAACTTTCAGCATGACCTGGAACGGATTATGAAGGCGTTGAACGGTTCCGGGCTTCGAGTAGCGCAACTAAAAGGACCGGCTGAGCAGTTAGCCTGGAACAATCAAGAAATTGATATTCTTCTGGCACACCCGGCTAGCTGTGCATATGGGCTGAATCTTCAAGAGGGGGGAAACCATATCATCTGGTTTGGTCTGAATTGGAGCCTTGAATTGTACCAGCAGGCCATAGCACGTTTACATAGACAGGGACAAACCGAAAAAGTTTTTAATCACCGATTGGTTGTTGTTAGCGGGGTGGATGAGGATGTTATTAATGCCCTGGCTGACAAGGAAAAAACCCAGGAAAGACTTATGATTGCTTTAAAAGCAAGGATTGAGGGGGTTAAAGCAAATGACAAAAAAGGAATTGCATGAGTTATTTTGGATGAAGAAAACATCACTATTTGAAGAAGTCACTTGTCAAAAACTTTAAGTGGAGGGCAGAAGCTTATGGGTTCAAAATCAACGATATCGCAAGAAGCATTAAATATAATCAAAAAAACTACAGACGAGGCAGTTAAAAAAGTTGTCCAGGCCATAATGAAGGCAAACAGGGAATTTGACGCTGCGCAGCGGAACTACTTTAAGGAGACCGAGCGACTGTTATACTCGTTGCCGGCTTTGAGGCTTAAGGTGGCGCAGGATGAGGAGGACTTGAAGAATGGGCAGATAATACTTAAGCAAAGGTCAAAGGATGTGGTCACCCTTTCAGGTGCCGGTGGGAATCATCATGATCCGGAAAATGATTATATCGAACGCAGAAAGGCTAGCATGGAGAGAACTAAGAGGGAAATACAGAGGATAGAGCGGGCGCTTGAAACCATCCAGGATGATGAATACTACGACATCATACCACTGAAATATTGGGACCAGCTGCCGCCGGCGGAGATTGCGGAGGCGTTACACTGTGATGAACGGACGTTTTACAGGCATAAAAATAGGCTGGTTAATAAGCTGAAGGTTGTGTTGTTTGGGGCTGATGCGCTGTAAGGGAGAAAACATAATAAGAAGGAGGATTAATTATGGATAATGATTACAAGGACTTTGAACATGTTACTATTAGCTTGAAGCGCTATGAGGAGCTCAAAAACATAATTGCAAATATGGAAGAGGAAAAGGATTTTTATGCTGAGTTTTATGAAAAAGTAAGGGCATTATGCAAAAGCGGATACAATGAGAGCGCGAGAAAAGTGATTGTAGACAAAGAACATCTGGCAGAACTGTTTGCGGCATATTTTAAGAAATCAGCCATTGTTCCAGGCATATATTTGACTGACATAAATCTAGAACTTGAAATTAAGTAAACGTGGGAAAGAGATTAGCTTGTCACTTTCGTGTCAGTTTTTTGTCAGTACACCTGTCAGTTTATGTGTTATAATAGAATTACAATAGCAAAAGTGTGCACTAAAGTAAGCGAAGCCGAGGTACCGCACCACCTCGGCTTCTAAGCGCACAACAACTAAGGTGCGGAAAACATTGGGAGGTGCGGACCAATGAGCAAATATTATTCTTATAAGGACTATGCCATAGGCATAACAAACCAGGGGAAAGCATTTATTATAGACAAAGAGGACTATCCGCTGGTTAGTTGTTTTGCTTGGTATATTGACAAAGACGGTTATGTGCTCTCCTCTATAAAAGGAGGCACGGTTAAGCTCCATCACTTAGTGCTGGGATATACTATTGATAACGACAAGGATATTGTGGTGGACCACAAAAATCATGTGACTTCCGATAACAGAAAATCTAATCTAAGGGTTTGTAACAACTTTCAAAACGCTATGAATCACAAGCTGAGCATTAGAAACAAAACAGGGTATGCAGGCGTAAGCAAAACAGCTAAAGGAAAATATAGGGCGTCAATTACAGCAAATGGAAAATGTATGCACTTGGGGCAATATGACAACCTTGAAGACGCAGTCATGGCAAGGAAAAGAGCTGAAGAGCAATACCATGGAGAATTTGCTTATAAAGGCGAAGGGATAAAAGTAAGAGCATTCATTGGAAAGGTAGAGAAGAAATACAAAGATAAATATATGCAGCCGAGTGTAACTGAATTGTATTTGGAGCATTTATTAGATGGCATAAAATCTTGGGAAAAGGTTAGAAATTTTAATAAATTATAATAGAATTATTGTCTTTACAAAGAGCTCTGCGAAAGGGCTCTTTTTTGTAGCTCACTGCTCGGGTGCTGCCGGGACATATATGACCTCCTCGGTGGCGCTCGGCATAGTTGTTTGGGATTCTGTGTGGGGTTTACGAACGCTTCATTGTTGCCCAGGGGTGGGAGGGCTGAAGCGAAAAGAAGGATTTCCTCTTTCTATGGAGAATATTGGAAGTGAAAGGGGAGGATGTTATGTATACTAAAGAGCAAGTATATCAAAAATTTATTGTTAAATATTTGTTAGAAAATAGCTACACTACAAAAGAAAAGGCAATTGAAGATGGCAATATTGCTATTATATGTGCAAAAAATTATTATGGAAGATATGCGAGCAATGAAGAACTAAAGCCATTTGAAAGAGCGATAAAAAAATTAATAGAATCAGAGATTTTAATTAGTATAAATAATAAATATTCTGTTTCAGCAAGACCGGATAAATATTATTTAGATATAGCAAAAGTACAAAATAACTAATTGAGCCATAAAGGCTCTTTTTTTCATGCCAAAAAGGATGGTGAGGTGATGTGAAACTAACTGAAAAGCAAAAAATATTCTGTGATGAATATTTAATTGATCTTAATGCTACCAGAGCATATAAAGTGGCATATAAGAACGTGAAAAAAGATGAAACAGCAGCAGTAAACGGTAGTAGATTGCTAAGAAATGCTAAGGTTCAAAATTATATTGATAAAAGGATGAAGGAAAGAGAAAAACGAACAGAAATCACTCAAGATAAAGTTTTGAAAGAGTTAGCAAAGATAGCATTTGCAAACGCAGCTGATTATGCAAGGGTAGTAGAAAAGGAATATGTAGAGGACATAAGAGACGAAGAAGGCAACGTAATAGGGCAGGAAGTCAAAAAATACAAGGCTGTAGAAGTAGAGCCTACTGATAATTTGGATAGAGACAAACAAGCAGCTATAGCCGGAATAAAGTATGGAACAGCTGGAATTGAAGTTAAATTAAACGACAAGCTTAAGGCCTTAGAACTGATAGGCAGGCATTTAGGCATGTTTAATGATAAGTTAGAAGTGCAGGGGAACGTAAACACCAATAATCCATTTGCGGAGCTAACTACCGAAGAACTAAAGAAGCTGGTTCACAATGATTGATAAAGGCTTAATTAAGAGATACGCAAAGATAGAACTTGCAAGACGCGAGTTCTTTTATTTTTGCAACCTTATGGCCCCGGACTTCTATAAACCTGACAGGGAATACCTCAAAGAACTATGTGATGAGCTGCAAGATTTTTATTACTCCAATGACGATGTACTAATTATAAACATGCCGCCAAGGCATGGGAAATCTAGAACAGCAGGCCTATTTGCACAGTGGGTATTCGGGAAAAACCAAAAAGAGAAAGTGATGACAGGTTCATACAATGAAACTTTGTCAACGGTGTTCTCAAAGAATGTGAGGAATTCCATATCCGAAGTTAAAGCCGATAAAGATAAGATTGTCTACAGCGACATATTCCCTAGCGTGAAGATTAAGCAGGGCGACGCTGCCATGAATCTTTGGAGCCTTGACGGGGGTTATAACAACTACCTTGCCACTTCACCTACAGGTACTGCTACAGGTTTTGGGTGTACACTGATGATAATTGATGACCTTATTAAAAATGCTGAGGAAGCCTATAACGAGAATGTATTGGAAAAGCATTGGAACTGGTTTACAAATACAATGCTGTCTCGTTTAGAGGAAGGCGGGAAAATCATCATTATCATGACTCGCTGGGCAACTGGAGATTTAGCTGGCAGAGCTCTGGAACATTTCCGGGAAGAAAAGAAAAAAGTAAGACATGTATCCATGAAAGCCTTACAAGATGACGGTACCATGCTTTGTGATGAAATTCTTAGCCGGGAAAGCTACGATATGAAAGTCAGGGCTATGGGCGAGGATATTGCGAGTGCCAACTATCAGCAAGTACCTATAGATATTAAAGGCCGGTTATATAGTTCATTTAAAACCTACACGGATATTCCAAAAGATAAAAACAGCAATTCGCTATTTACGCGCATTTGTGCATATGTGGACACCGCCGACCAGGGTGACGATTTCCTTTGTGCTATTGCTTACGGTGAGTACAATCAGGAGGCTTATGTGCTGGATGTGCTATACACCAAGGAGCCCATGGAAGTTACTGAGCCAGCTACTGCCAAGATGCTGTATGAAAATGAAGTTAATGTTGCAACTATAGAAAGTAACAACGGTGGTAGGGGCTTTGCAAGGGCTGTCGAAAGGATACTGAGAGAGAAATACAGGATCAACAGGACAAAGATTAAATGGTTCCACCAGAGCAAAAACAAGAAAGCCAGGATCCTCTCAAATGCAACATGGGTAATGGAACATGTATATTTTCCAGTTAACTGGCGGGATCGGTGGCCGGAATATTATAAAGCAATGACGACATACCAACGAGAAGGTAAGAACCAGCACGATGATGCTCCAGATGCTACTACAGGAATAGCAGAAAACATTGGAAAAGTCGGTATTTCGGTTCTTAAATAAGTGAGGTGAGAAGATGTTTAATAACAGCGTAAACATGCTGACCAAAGAAGAATTGATAAAGATATTCATAGATGAGTTCAATATATCACCACAGCGGAAGCTTATGTTGGCCGGTGAAAGGTACTATCGGACAGAGAACGACGTCCTGAATCGGAAAATACTCCGTTACGAAGATGGTCGTTGGGTAAACGATGAAACGAAGGTTAACAATCGCCTGGCTCATGGTTTCATGCGGAATTTGGTTGATGATAAAATCAACTACTTGCTTTTGAAACCTCTTTCCATGGATTGTAAGGACGAGGCATACCTTGAAGCGGTGAAGAAAACGCTGGGAAAGAGATTTCAGAAGAGACTTGCTCAGCTGGGGTATGAGGCCAGCAATAAGGGAATTGCATGGCTGCACCCTTATATCAACTCTGCCGGAGAATTCAAAACCATGCGTATTCCGTCAGAGCAGTGCATACCGATTTGGACAGACAATGACCATGAGGAACTTGAGGCATTTATCCGGTATTATGACGTGGAAGTCTATGAAGGCAAAGAAAAGCGGATAGTCACAAAAATTGAGTTTCACACGGCAGACGGGGTTGAGTATTACGAAAAGACACCCAACGGGGAAGTGATACTGGATGCCGAAAAGTACCTGGATGTAGAAGGCGATGGGATACTGCTCCCTCACTTCACTGTAGACGGCGAGCCCGGTACATGGGGCCGGGTGCCTTTTATTCCATTCAAAAACAATGACATGGAGTTGCCGGATCTGCAGTTTGTAAAAACCCTTGTGGATGATTATGATAGGACCCGCTCAGATATTTCAAACCTCCTGGAAGAGGTCAAGAGTGTGATTTACGCACTTCGCGGTTATGGCGGGGAGAACCTGGGCGAATTCATGAGAGACTTGGCGCACTATCGGGCGATCAAGCTTGATGCTGATGAACATGCCGGAATAGATCTGCTGCAGGCCAAAATTGATATTGATGCTGCTCAAAAGCACTGGGAAGCATTGAAAAAAGATATCTTCGACTTTGGTCAAGGTGTTGATGAGGATAAAGATAAGATAGGCAATGCCCCTTCTGGTATTGCTTTGCGGTTTCTTTATGCCGGCCTGGACTTGAAGTGCAATGCACTTGAGGAATGGTTCAAGTGGGGCTTTGAGCAGCTATTGTACTTTGTAAATAAATATCATGAACTGACCGGTCAGCCTGTATCGGACAAGGAAATCACTATCGTCTTTAACAGGGATATTGCAATTAACGAAACACAGGCCATAGAGGATTGTCAGAAGAGCAAGGGCGTTATCAGCGACCGGACAATCATTGCAAACCATCCCTGGGTGGAAGATGTAGATGCTGAAATGGACCAGATTGAGAAAGAAAATAAATCAGATGAGCCGCCAATGTTTGGTGAGGGGGATGAAGAGTGAAAGTAAGAGAACTGATTGAAATATTAAAGGAACTAGACCAGGAGCAAGAGATAAGGTATAGTTCATATGAATTTCTCGGGGATTTTAAGATTGAAGGAGTTGAAGAAACAGAGTATGAAGGAATTAAGTACTATAACATAAAGTAGGTGGTAGTTAGTGAACAAAAAGGACATAACCTACTGGGAGAAAAGGCAGGAGTTAACTTATCTGGCCGGAGAAAAGAAAGTCAGCGACTATTATAGAGGGCTCCAGAAAGCATTTGAGCAAGCTAAGAAGGAAATCCAAAGCGTCATAAATGATTTTTATATGCGTTACGCAAAAGAGAACAAGGTTTCCTTTGCTGAGGCACAGAAGCTGCTTAGCCGAATGGAGCTGGGCGAACTGCAGGACTTTATTGACCTGGTCAATGAGAGCATGGGCAAGTACAATCTAAAGCTTAACAATATGTCTATAAAAGCCAGAATTACCCGCTATCAAGCGCTAGAAAAGCAGATAGATGCCATCCTGCAAAGGCTGTATGACTTGGAATACGAATACAAGGGCAAAGAATTGCTAAAGGAGGTTTATACCGATGCGTATTACAGGGCCTGGTTCAACATAGACCAGTATTACGGCTTCCACCAGGAGTTTGCCCAGGTGAACCCGCGGACCATTGATGAGCTGATCAGGTATCCGTTCAATGGTGCGGACTTCTCCAGCCGGATTTGGAAGCAGAAAGACCATATGCTGCAGGTGTTGACCGAAGACATTACTACCATGCTGGTACAGGGTAAGAACCCTCAAACATTGGCTGAAGATTTTGCGAGAAGGTTCAAAACCAAAGAATATGAAGCCTACAGGCTGCTCCACACAGAGAGCAGTTTTATTATTGAACAGGGATGCCTTGCAGCATATAAAGAGGACGGTGTGGAAAGGTATCAAATACTGGCTACTCTGGACCACAAAACATCAGAGATATGCCGGGAGCAGGATGGGAAGGTATATGATGTCGATAAAGCAACAGTAGGAGTAAATTATCCGCCTTTCCACCAGTTCTGCAGAACCACAACGGTACCGTATTATGAAGATGAAGACGAAGTTGGCACCAGAGCTGCTAGGGATCCCGCAACCGGCAAAGCCTATAAGGTACCTAGCAATATGACATACAGAGAGTGGGAAAATAAATTTATCAGCTAAAGCACCGGAGGGGGGTGCTTTTATTATGCTTAATTGGAGGCGAATAGATGGCTAAATACAGAAAGAAACCTGTTGTAATTGAAGCTATTCGGTGGAATTCACCTGATAAAAATGGCAAGGTAAAATTAGCAAGGGAATGTAAAGACCATCCAAAAGTAAGACCTACCAGTTATTTAGAAGTATCCGAAATGTTGGGTACTGCTGGTTGTTCACAAGAACAACCTTATTGGGATTGGTCTGTTATGGGTGTAATAGACACATTAGAGGGCAAACACATAGTAAGACCAGGAGATTATATTATAAAAGGTGTTAAAGGGGAATTTTATCCTTGCAAGCCTGACATTTTTGAAATGACTTATGAAAAAGTAGATTTGGAAAACCTTACTCATAGAAGCAAAGAGTGTATTCAATATATTTCAGAAACCATTAAGGTTGATGAAAAAATAGTCATTAAGGTTCTACAGGCTGAGGATGAATATATAAAATACATTCTTAAAGTTATATCAAGAGAAAAAGCATAGTACTATGCTTTTATTTTTCTTATTGGGGGGGGGTGAGTAAATGGGCAAAAAGTTAATCCTTAAAAACGATTTTGTTATACCAAAGGGAACAGAATTTGAACTAATTCCAAGTAATACAGTTAGAACTTATGGTGAAGGGAATTATGAGGCTGATATTGCAACCAGTAAAGATACTACAATGAGTATAGTAATAAGCGAAGATGAATTAAAATGTAGTGGTTTATTTGAGATATCTGAATAGGATATCTTTTTTTATGTCGTCTTTTCGGTACTGCAGACGTAAAAGAACAGGACATCACCGGACAAGACCGGGATAAAAAATGAAGATGAAAAGGAGAAGATATACATGACAAAGGAACAATTGATTGAAATGAGTTTGACCGAGGAACAGGCTGACAAGGTTTTAGCTGTTCATAAAGAAGAATTGAAGGGATATATTCCAAAAACTCGATTTGATGAAATAAACGAGACCAAGAAGGAGTTGGAGCAGCAGATTAAAGAACGCGATAAGCAACTTAAAGAACTACAGGAAAAAGCCAAAGGTAACGAAGAGCTTGAGAAAACCATCAAAGACCTTCAGGAAGTCAATAAAGCTACAAAGGAACAGTATGAAGCAAAAATAAAAGAAATGACCATCAATGCTGCAATTCGTGAAAAATTGACCGATGTCAAGTATCCTGACTTATTGCTGACTAAATTTGATAAGTCGAAGCTAACGGTAGCCAGTGACGGTACAGTATTAGGCATTGATGAACAGCTTGCAGTAATTAAGGAAACCTATAAAGACCTGTTCAAACCAGATGTAAAAGGTAGAGAGCCTAATAACACTGGTGGCAGCTCTTTAGGACAGAAAAATCCTTGGAGCAAAGAGCACTTTAACCTGACTGAGCAGGGGCGAATCCTGCGAGAAAACCCAGAGCTTGCAGCGCAATTGCAAGCAGCAGCAAAAAAATAAAGTTTTATGAGGTGATAAGAAGATGGCTAAAACAGTAATTGCTGATGTTATTGTTCCTGAGGTATTCAATCCGTACGTTATAGAGCGTACGGCAGAACTATCCGCATTTTATCAGAGCGGAATTATTGCAAGAAATGAGAATCTGGACGCACTAGCAAGGTCCGGTGGCAAACTTATCAATATGCCGTTCTGGGAAGACCTAACCGGTGACGATGAGGTGCTTTCCGATAGCACAGCATTGACCGTTGGCAAGATAGGGTCCGATAAGGACGTTGCTGTCCTGCTTGCCCGTGGCCGTGCATGGAGCGTCAATGACCTGGCGAAAGCCCTGTCCGGTGATGACCCGATGGCCGCAATAGGTGATTTGGTAGCTGCATACTGGGCAAGGAGATTCCAGGCTATATTGATTAAGACCCTGGACGGCATCTTTGGGAATACCGCAACTGGAATGGACACAAACAAACATGATATTTCCGTACAAGATGGGAATGCAGCCGTAATTGATGCTAAGACTGCCGTCGATGCCATCTACAAGTTGGGCGACAATGCAGATAAATTGACCGGCTTTGCGATGCACAGCGCAACGGTAGCAAAGCTGACGAAGGACGACCTGATTGAAACCATTCCTCCGTCTGAAGGGAAGCCGGCAGTCAGGACCTTCCTTGGTAAGCCTGTTGTAGTGGATGATAGTCTGCCTAATGCTGATGGTGTCTACACTACCTACATCTTCGGTGCTGGCGCATTTGGCTGGGGCGAAGGTGGAGCTCCTGTACCCACTGAAACCGCACGGGACGCTCTTGCCGGCGATGATATTCTCATTCACAGGAGGCACTTCATCCTGCACCCCAGGGGAGTGGCTTTCCAAAACGCTGTTGTGGCTGGGGCTACTCCGAGCAACGATGAACTTGCTAATCCCCAGAACTGGAAACGTGTATACGAGAGTAAGAACGTCCGTATCGTCCAGTTTAAGCACAGACTAGAACAGGTAGCAGAATAAAATGAGAGGGCTTCGGCCCTCTCTTGTATTTTGAGGTGATATTATGAAATGTGTTGTTTATGATGTAGATTGTTTCAGACAACAGGAAAAATATTGTTACTGGTTTTTATATCCCTTTTATCGTACAGCGGTACATATCAGAAATGCAAAATATTGGTTTTACCGCTACCTAAACAGAAAAGGGATTATGAAAACGCCGGAAGGATGCGTTATGTGTATTACTGACATACCATTTGTCAAAAAAGTTGCCAAGAGAATTGCGAGGCGATATTATGGCAGTTGACATAACTGGGTTTAACCGCATGCGCAGGGAACAGGCCAAAAGAGAAGCTATAAAGCAGGAAGCTATCGGTGAAACAAAGGCACTGGAAGATTTAACTTATAATGAGCTAAAGATACTGGCCAAGGAAAGAGGCATCGAGGGTTACAACAAGATGAAAAAACAAGAGTTGCTTGAAGCCCTGAAAGAGGGGTGAAATGATGTCTATAGAGGAAATGCTAACGAAAGTTAAGCAAAACCTTAAAATTACCGATGATAGCAAAGACCTGATTATAACTGACGTTATCCAAGAAGTGCTAAATTATTGTAATCTCAATGAACCTCCTGCAGAACTAGAACCTTTTATCCGCAGAAAGGTCAAAACCATCCTTGACTATGAAGCCGAAAACGGAGCAAATGCGGTGTTTGACGTTAAGAGTATCAAAGAGGGTGATACATCAATCACTTACAATACAGATGAAGTATCCAGGGAAACCATTTATGGCCTTTCTGACCAGGACAAGCGGCTTTTGGCCAGATATCGGAGGCTGCGGCGATGAGTGTACTCCAAAGACTATGGAAAGACCGAATGGATATATACCGTTGGGTTGAGGTTGTAGAGGGCGGCTTCACGAAACAGAAAAAGGAGAAGATCCACGAAAACGTCAGGTGTCATTACAGCAAAGGTCAGTTGGTGGACACAGGAGAGAACGGTGTGCCTACGCTGGTAACCTCTCATACCTTGTTTTGTGGCCCAGATGTGGACCTTCGGGAAGGTGATGAGGTGGTTGTTGCCCAGCGGAATGGCAAGCAGGTAACCCTGACAGTAGGTGAGGGTTTTCCGTACAGTACCCACCAGGAGTTTTCCGTGAAACGGGTGGATACGGCATGAGCAGTAACTACCGGATGAACAAAGCGTTTATTGACAAGTACCGGAAAGAGCTGCGGGCCATGCTGGACGATATATCCGAGATTGATAAGAGGGTGCTAAATAAAGCTGTCAATCTTGGTGTTGCATGGGCTAGAAGAAATGCACCAGTAGGGAAATATAACGGGAATGTGGTAGAGTTTAAGACAAGAGATGGAAAACACGTAAAATTTACTATTGGAACACCAAGAGTAGGAGGATTCCTAAGAAAGAGTTGGCATGTTATGCCCACTAAAAAGACCTCACAAGGTATAGAAAAGGAATTGGTCAATTCGGCAGACTATGCAAGTTATGTGAATTACGGGCACAGAATTGTCCAAGGTGGTAAAACAAAAGGATGGGTGAAAGGCAAATTTATCTTGGAAAAAGCAATGAACAGAGTGGAAAAAGCTTTAGTGCGATATTTTAGGGAAGAAGTGGAGAGGGTGAACAGGAAACATGATAAGTGATATAAAACAGGCCATAGCACAAAAAATATTGGAACTGTATCCTGAAGCTACTACCTACGATGAAGATATCCCTCAAAACTTCAAAACACCCTCTTTCTTGGTTACCGTAATTGAACAAAGTTATGGAAAAAGGTTAGCGGATAAGTACAACAGCACAGTTAGCTTTGACGTTGCTTATTTCAGTGATAAAAAGAAGAACGAGATAAAATCAGATTGCCAAGCAGTAATGGTGAATCTGCTTCGGGCCTTTGACTTACTGGATACATTTAGGGCAAGGAACTTGCAGGCTAATATCACCGACAATGTGCTGCATATAACCTTTAACGTAAACTATTCAGAGTTGAAAATAGAGGAGTTTGCTAAAATGCAAACCCAAACCACAAACACGAATTTATAAGGAGTGATAATATGGGCGGAACTTGGACTTCTCAAAACAAGATTCTTCCTGGTGCGTATATCAATTTTCTTACCAATGCTCCGTTATCGATTACTGTCGGTGACAGGGGTATTGTTGCATTACTCCAGGAGGTCAGCAAGGGCACCAAGGGGGAAATGTATCGTATAACGGCACTGGATCAGAGCCAGTGGCCAGAAGGCGTGACTGCAGAGGATAAACTGCTG
>ENA-OWOZ01002810-OWOZ01002810.1-bioreactor-metagenome-genome-assembly--contig:-NODE-2810-length-12427-cov-3.107530_pt1 | contig 12427 bp, 12 predicted proteins | sample MGYA00238140_ERZ651804 | MGnify/ENA primary metagenome ERZ651804 (study PRJEB26910, sample SAMN07631232) | bioreactor metagenome | isolation source: Switchgrass digestor | place: USA: Dartmouth... | reverse complement strand
CAGCGGCTAAGTGCTTGGCTGCCAAAAACGAAAAACGCCATATTCTGCCCGCCGGTTAAATGTCTTGCTGGCTAAAAGTGCCATATTCCACGGCGGCTCAATGCCTCGCCGATAAAATGGCCATGACCTGGCGGACACCATATTACTGCCCCAGTTTATATCCGGATATTTTAGTGTATACACGTTTATTCCGGATCTGCTCACTTTTGAACAACTCAACCGAATTAACTGCAACAGGCCCCCAGGATGGTTTCCCGACGGAGGCCTTTATTTCTTCGAAGGGACGCCCGAATACTATATCCTGTCCTATCGTGATGTGCGGCGTGTAGCTGCGCGTTTCAGCCGGAAAGCCCAGTGATGATGCGCAGCGGTCTATTTCTTCCGCCAGCTTCCTCAATACAGGGATATCGCCGCCAAGTCCAAGCCAGAGGACCCGGATGGATTCTCTTCCCTTAAAAATGCCGACATCCGATATATCCAGACTGAAAGGCCCGGTTGATGCGCATATCTCAGCTAATGCCGCATCCAGGATCTTTTTCTGCTCCATAGTGATTTCATCCAGAAACTTCAATGTAAGATGAAAGTTGCCGATGTATTTCCATCTTCCTCTGACCGAGCAGTCCCTGAATTTCTGCTGCAGTTCGGATATATACTTTTTACTGTCATTGTCGAAATCTATTCCGATAAATGCTCTGATACCAATCATTCCTTTTACATGTTATAGTACTGCATGGGATCATTATACCATATAATTACAGCCGGTAAAAACCGGCTGCAGCAAACATATTATATATAGTTATGTATGTTGAATGATCAAATTTCCATAACGGCAAGTACTGTAGATTTATTGTGGATGACCAGCTCGCCGTTTTCCCTGCAGGCGATCTCGCCCAATGACAGAGCGCCCTCGACGGTATAACGCATTCCGTCCTGTATATTTTCCAGTTCTTCCGTGAACCGGTCTTCCAGGAACATAGCCCTCGAAATGCAGTCGAACAGCAGTGGTTTATATTTTTCAGGGGCGTTTAGTCTGGCGGCTATTGTAATTTTGAGAGATGATTCGAGCAGCGTGTTTGCATCGCCTCTGAGCACATATACTTCGGAACCCGCCGGAATACCTGCTACGCAGATGATCTCATCATTTTCATTGACGGAAACCGGATCTCTTACGATGAGCGTCCCGTCTTCCTCTACGATTCCGAAGGGATGGTCTTTGGCGTACAGGAAAAAGTCCTCCTTGAAAAGTGTCAGGTTCTCTTCTTCTTCAATTACCCGCCTGTAAACCTCAAAAGCCGTATAATTATCCAGGTCAGTCAGAACATTGTCGTGGGAATTCTTTACATAATAGGGCCCGTTCAGCTTTTTCCAGCCATGCTCGACTGATATGCGGGTCTTGTTTTTTACCACACAGACATACATTGCATCCTGATAGACCTGCTTGCTGTTGAATATGCATGGTCTGTGGATCATGTCGTAATATCCCGCTCCTCCGCCTACGTATGTGACACAGCTGCCAAGCTTTCCATAAACCGTATCAGTAAGATCCTGCATTCTTCCTGACAGACCGTCGACAAATACGATGGCGGTATATCCCTTCAGCTTTTCCCTGTCCTGGGAGAACCGCATCATAAACGGCAGCACCAGAGATGAGTAGACAGGCTGAAGGATTTCTGCAATAAATCCTGTCCTCTTATTCTCTTTTCCCACGATCAGTCCCGGGAAAATGCCGCCGAAAAAGCTGACATTTTTTTCGTTCAGGAACTGCATCATTTCGGGGACCTGATCTGCGGACTTATCACCTACCATGATCATCAGCTGATCTTCTGAGGATAGAGCAGAAGAGGCAATAAAATTTTTCAAATCGTTCAAACTCTCAAAATACATAATGTTATCCTCCGGAATATTAGTCGACAAAATTTAGTATAATATTACCATTATCTATGGAAGTATTTCAATTGTTTTTTGTAACATTGTAATTACTTATCTTCACCGGTCGCCTGCACTTTTCATTCACTGATTCACTTTGAAATTTATATACTGTAATGTACATAAAAAATATCGCTTTTATATAAAGCGTTATCGTACACTACTAAAGCCTGAAGGACGAAAGCAGGCAGTTGATACGGAGGAAGCGAATTGGGTGCTGTAGTTGAAATACATAATCTGGGAATGAAATATCACTCTCTCAACGGAGAGGTCTCTGCTCTTGAAAATATAAATCTGACGGTACAGGAGGGCGAATTTGTCAGTATAGTCGGGCCCAGTGGCTGCGGGAAATCCACTCTGCTGTCACTGATGGCCGGTTTGCTGTTTCCATCCGAAGGCTCTGTCCTGGTAGGAGGAAAAAAAGTGACCGGCCCGACACGTCAGGTTGGTTACATGCTTCAGAAGGACTATCTCTTTGAATGGAGGACCATTTTCGAGAATGTCATACTGGGGCTTGAAATAACCGGTACTCTCAACACCGATACCAGGAAATATGTAGAAGGGCTGCTCGAAACGTACGGACTTTATGATTTCAAAGACAAGTATCCCCATCAGCTTTCCGGAGGAATGCGGCAAAGAGCGGCGCTTATAAGGACCCTGTCGATAAAGCCCGAGATACTGCTGCTGGATGAAGCCTTCTCGGCATTGGATTATCAGACCAGGCTTGCGGTGGCTGAGGACATTTTCTCCATTATAAAAAGAGAAAACAAAACCGCTGTTCTTGTGACCCATGACATCGCAGAGAGCATCAGCATGGCCGACAGGGTAATAGTGCTGACCAAACGGCCGGGGACAATAAAGAGCATTTACGATATCTGCCTGACATGTGACCGAAAGACACCGATGAGCTGCAGGGAGGCGCCTGAGTTCAGATACTACTTCAACAAGATCTGGAAGGATCTTGATATCCATGTATGACGGATCAGCTGAGCAATTTGCTGTGAAAGGGAGATGGACCGCTTGAATGACAAAACCGGAATTTCTGATGAACATAAACAGTTTTTAAAGAAGGTGAGGATGAGGAGAAAACTCATTCTTTCAGCCCGAATACTGCTGCTGGTGGCCTTTTTCGCATTGTGGGAGCTGCTGGCTGTCCTGGGACTGATCGATCCGTTTATAACAAGTCAGCCTTCAAGGATAATTGACACTATTGCTGACCTGTACAGGCAGGGGGTGCTTTTTTATCACACTGGGATAACGTGCCTTGAAACGGTGATAGGTTTTCTGCTGGGGACAATAGCCGGTACAATAATTGCCGTAATACTGTGGTGGTCTGAATTCCTGTCAAAGGTACTGGAGCCGTACCTCGTTGTTCTGAACAGCCTGCCGAAGATAGCCCTCGGGCCTATCTTCATAGTCTGGATCGGTGCTGGACCGTCGTCCATAATTGCCATCGCACTTACGATATCACTGGTGGTAACTATCCTGGAGGTTCTCAATGGCTTTATCTCCGTAGATCAGGATAAGATAAAGCTGGTAAAGACCTTCGGAGCCAACAGGATCCAGGTGCTGACGAAGGTTGTTCTGCCCTCGTCATATCCTGTTATCATCAATGCCCTGAAGGTCAATGTAGGACTTTCATGGGTAGGTGTCATCGTCGGTGAATTCCTGGTTTCAAGGGCGGGACTCGGATATCTGATCGTATACGGAGGACAGGTGTTCCAGCTGGATCTTGTGATGACAAGTGTGCTGATCCTGTCCGTCGCGGCTGCGCTGATGTATCAGGGAGTCGTGTATATTGAAAAATCGCTTCTGAAAAGCGGAAAACACACGTCGGCATAATCGGCAGAAATACACAGGCGAAGATGCTGTCGACACTTGCGACAGGACAGCATATGTTACACAGTTATGTCTTTTGCAGTAAATAAGCTTTTTAATCAGAACGGAAGGGGGCTAAACTATGAAAAAATTCAGAGCGCTATTGGCTTGTTTACTTATGATAACCATTATGCTGGCTTTCGGAGCCTGCGGTGAGAAAAAACTGGTGTCGATTAAACTAAGCGAGGTGACCCATTCCATTTTCTATGCACCTCAGTATGTGGCACTGAACCTTGGCTATTTTGAGGAGGAAGGACTGTCTGTGGAGCTGATAAACGGACAGGGAGCCGACAAGGTTATGACAGCTGTTCTTTCGGGTCAGGCAGATATCGGCTTCTCGGGGCCGGAAGCGGCCATATACGTTTACAACGAGGGCAAGGCGGACCATGCTGTGGTATTTGCACAGCTGACAAAGAGGGACGGATCCTTCCTGGTAGGAAGAGAGCCTCAGCCTGATTTCGAGTGGACTGATGTGAAGGGCAAATACATAATCGGCGGCAGAAAAGGCGGAGTACCTGAAATGACACTGGAATATGTACTTAAAAAGAACGGTGTCATGCCGGGTGTTGATGTCGAAATCGATACCAGCGTACAGTTCGCCCTGATGGCAGGAGCATTCACAGGAGGGACCGGAGATTATGTGGCCCTTTTCGAGCCTGTTGCGTCTACGCTGGAAAGGGAAGGCAAGGGTTACATAGTGGCTTCCATTGGAAAGGACAGCGGTGAGATCCCGTATACGGCATATTACGCCAAAAAGAGCTATATAGAGAAAAATCCTCAGATAATACAGAAGTTCACCAATGCCATATACCGGGGCCAGGTCTGGGTCGACACCCATACTCCGGAGGAAGTGGCAGAGGTTCTGAAGGATTCATTCCCGGATTCCGATAAGGATCTGCTGACGACCGTGGTAAAGCGCTATAAGGATCAGGATACATGGAACAAGGATCCGATAATGAAAAAGGAGTCACTGGAACTGCTGCAGGAAGTTATGAAGGAGGCCGGCGAGCTGGAGAAGGAGGCACCCTACGAAGCACTGGTCGACAACAGCTTTGCACAGAAGGCCATCGAGAATTTTGATAAAGCAGGCAAATAAAGCAAATACCCGACCGGAATATTCAGTCCTGAAAATATTAAAACCTGTGATGCCGGCATGTAATGTGCCGGCATTATTTATGCCTGTATGATAACGGGGCATGGAGCAGGTTCTTGCCGCCGGAACGAATGATGATATTACACCCGGATCATCAGAGGCAATAATTGGGCTGTCTATGGTATGTTTGAAAATGTATGGTAACATATTAGTTGGCTGAGTTTTTGATTTACTTTTACATATGAACTTATTTGAATGGAGGTTTCTTATGAGTATCGAAAAAAGCTTTTTTGGAAGCATGCAGGATGGGACGGAGATAAATCTGTATACGCTGAAAAACAAAAACGGCATGTCTGTCGGCATCATCAACTACGGCGGTATAATTACATCTATTAAGGTTCCTGACAGGGACGGAAATTTTGAAGATGTGACTCTGGGCTATGACGAGCTGCAACGTTACATTGAAAAAGGCCAGTATTTCGGCGCGCTCATCGGCAGATACGCCAACAGGATCGAAAATGCCGAGTTTGAACTCAACGGCAAAACATATCAGCTGGCCAAAAATGACGGGAAAAACCATCTGCATGGCGGTATCCGCGGATTCGACAAGGTGGTCTGGCAGGCTGAGATAATCGACAATGAAGGAACAGAGGCACTGCAGCTCAGGTATCTGAGTCCCGACGGAGAGGAAAACTATCCAGGAAATCTTGATGTAAAGGTAACATACACACTTACTGAAGACAATGGCATCAGAATAGACTACTATGCCGTTTCAGACAAGGATACGGTAGTGAACCTTACAAACCATGCATATTTCAATCTGTCCGGCCATGCTTCCGGAGATATATTGGGTCATCAGGTAATGATCGATGCAGATCAGTTTACCGCAATAAATAACGAATGTATCCCGACCGGTGAGATCAGAAATGTGGAGGGTACTCCGATGGATCTGAGAACACTGAAAACGGTAGGGGACGGCATTGATGCCGATGATGAGCAGATAGCATTCGGAAACGGCTATGACCACAACTGGGTGCTCAAGGTCTCCGGGGACAAGCCTGAAAAGGCAGCAGAGGTATATGATCCGGAAACCGGAAGAGTCATGGAGATACTTACTACCAAGCCCGGAATACAGTTCTACTCCGGAAATTCCATTGCCCGCACCGTCGGTAAGGAAGGTGCCGTATATGACCGCAGGAGTGCACTTTGCCTTGAGACACAGTATTATCCCAATGGTACTAAGCACAAGCATTTCCCGTCGCCTTTCCTCAAAGCGGGCCAGGAGTATAAGCATACGACGATCTACAGGTTCCTGGTAAGGAAGTAGCAAAGCTTTAGTACATAGTTTGCGTATATACAGGGGGGTATCCATTATGGACAGAACGGTCATCATTACCGGAGCCGGGAGAGGACTTGGCTTCAGTATTGTAAAACAGCATCTGGACATGAAGGACAGGATATATGCCATGGACCGCAATATCACTGATGAGCTCAGAACCCTGGCAGAAGCATCTGATGGACTGAAGATATACAACTGTGACATAGGGTCGACCCAAAGCGTTGCCGAAGCAGTCAGGGATGTGCTTGCTGCAGGCAGGAAGCTGGATATAATCTACAATGTGGCCGCCATTTACAGGTTTGAGGATAAGGTCGGGCTAGAAAAGACTGATCTAGACGCCGGTATGGATATACTGAATATCAATGCACTTGGCGCGCTGCGTGTGTGCAAGGCGGTATGGCCGCTGATACAGGAGGGTACCCTGGTCGTCAATATATCTTCGGAAGCCGGCAGCATAGGTGCGAGCAGACGCAAACAGGAGTATTGCTATTGTATGTCAAAGGCCGCACTGAATATGGGAGCTAAGATATTGTCCAATGAGCTTTGGGAGCGTTCCGCGCGGGTGATCAGCTTCCATCCTGGATGGCTCCGTACTCCGATGGGCGGACCGGATGCATTTGCCAGCAAGCATTCCGTATCGCCTGAAGAAAGTGCTGCCAATATTGTAAATATAGTACTTAATATCGATAAAGTGCCGAGGGATCAGATGTATATGACACATACCGGTGACATTCTGCCCTGGTGAGCGATGGACCGGTATGGTGGCCCTGCGGCGGAGATGCAGAGCAGGCTGCAATGAGCGACCATGAATTCCCGGAATTTCAAAAATGTCTCAGTAAATAAAAGCATGATATCGTGGGTTTTTGGAAATATAGGATTGCGCAAATATCTGTTGTCCTATATAATACTTTTATCTAAAAAATGGGGGGATATACATGAAAAAGCTTGTGGTTGCACTTCTGACCGTGACATTGATTGCCGCAGTGATTCTGACTGGCTGTACTGCTGCAAAGACTAATCTCATTATGGCAACAGGCGGAACTTCAGGTACATATTATTCTTTTGGCGGAGCTATATGCCAGATATACAATACCAAACTGGACAACATGAATGTTACGGCCCAGGTCACCGGTGCATCGAAAGAGAATATCAGGCTTGTGGGCTCAAAGGAAGCTGAACTGGCGATAGTCCAGAATGACGTAATGGATTATGCCTATAACGGAATTGAGCTCTTTAATGGTGAAAAGGTTCAGAACATAAGAACAGTTGCTGTTTTGTATCCTGAGATCATACAGATAGTCGTTTCTCCTGAAAGCGGGATCAATTCCATTGCAGACATGAAGGGCAAGAGGATTTCCGTTGGCGATGCGGGCAGCGGCGTTGAAGCGAATGCCAGGCAGATTCTCGAAGCCTACGGCCTTACATTTGACGACATAAAGGTAAGCAATCTTTCATTCAGCGAATCAGCATCAGCTTTCAAGGACAAACAGATCGACGGCTTCTTTGTAACAGCCGGTATACCTAACCCTGCTATTCAGGAAATAACAGCACTTTCATCGATAAAAATTCTTTCAATAGACGATGAAGCTGCAGATAAGCTTATTTCCAAGTATCCGTTCTATACAAAGTATACGATCACACAGGATACATATAAAGGCATGGAAGGCGATGCGGGTACACTGGCTGTCATGGCTACTCTTATTGCAGGAAATGAAGTTAGTGAAGATGTCATTTATAAACTGACAAAGGCGTTGTTCGATAACCAGAGTGAGCTGGGAGCGGCTCATGCAAAGGGCAAGGAGCTCAGTCTTGAGGGAGCTGTCCAGGGAGCATCCGTACCTTTCCATCCAGGTGCTGAAAAGTATTACAAGGAACAGGGAATCCTGAAGTAAAACATGGGCCGGCTCAAAGATCGTGAAACTGATATATCATCTGACAGCAGGCCAGGCAATCGTATAACCTGGCCTGCTTTCGGAACAGCCGCTGTTTTGCTGATCCTGGCAGCGTTGGTGCTTCTGCCGGCGACTAAGCAGCTTATAGTAAAGGATGAAGAGACGGGAGAGATACTGTATACTGCCGGTGTTGAGGCAGGCGATTGCTTCAGTTTGAAATATATCCATTCTGTCAATAAAAGTCCCATCGAGGATGTTTTTGAAATACTTGATGACAACAGCATTATTCTGAGGAAATCAATTTTTCTGTCGTTCGGAGCAGGAGTGCCGGTTGAGCTTGAGAACGGGCAGGTGCTTGATTTAAAGGACGACAGGATTGAAATAAACAATATCGATAAACCAATAAGCAATTTCTTGCTAAAGGTCGGCACTGTTGCTGACCATACTCTGTGCATCGGAGGACAGCAGGTCCGCCTGGACAGTCTGGCAGCTCCAAAGCGGACAGTCCGGTTAGAGGTGCGCAGTGTACCGATCATCATTTCTTTAAGGGGGACCACTAATGAGTGAAAATGATTTACAGAAAATGCCGGAGTTAGAAAACGTACCAAATCAGAAAGAAATAGATGAAATAATGGCCAAATATGACAAAAGTGCGGCTTACAGGGACCTCAAGGGAGTTTCCAGGTATATTGTCGGAGCCATAGCAGTCATATTTTCTCTGTTCCAGCTCTACACAGCACTTTTCGGCACATTTCCGGCCCAGCTCCAGAGAGCGATCCACTTTGGGTTCGTAATGCTGCTGGCGTTTTTGCTTTACCCGGCCACATCAAAGTCATCCAGAGACAAGCTGCCTGTGATAGATATTATATTCGGTATAGCCGGCGCATGTGTTGCAGGATATCTGGTGATAAATTACAGAGCACTGATTGAAAGATCAGGTGCATTTACAACTGTGGATATCATAGTCGGAGTAGTCGGCATCCTTCTTCTGGCTGAAATATGCAGAAGGACAGTAGGACTGCCCATACTGATAATAGCAGGCATATTTATCGCCTATGCATATTTGGGACCCTATATGCCGGGATTCCTGAACCATCGCGGTTATTCCTTCAAAAGGATAGTATCACATCTCATGTTTACTACCGAAGGCATACTTGGCATACCGATGGGAGTATGCTCAACATTTATATTCCTGTTTATTCTGTTCGGTGCATTCCTCGAGAAGACCGGTATCGGTAAATTCTTCATTGATATCTCCAATGCCATTGCCGGTTTTGCGGCCGGCGGACCTGCAAAGGTCGCAGTCCTGACCAGTGCTCTTGAGGGAACTGTATCCGGAAGCTCTGTTTCAAATACTGTAGGATCCGGAAGCTTTACGATACCGATGATGAAAAGCCTGGGCTACAAGCCCGAATTCGCTGCGGCGGTTGAAGCTGCTGCATCGACCGGCGGTCAGATCATGCCGCCCATCATGGGCGCTGCCGCATTCCTGATGGCGGATACACTGGGCATACCTTACAGCCAGATCGCTGTAGCTGCCATTATACCGGCGCTGCTCTATTTTGCGGGTATATGGATCATGGTGCATTTCGAAGCCAAGAAGACAGGCATGCGGGGCCTCAGCAAGGAAGAGCTTCCCAGGCTGTGGGATGTTCTTAAAGAAAGGGGACATCTTGTACTGCCGCTTGTTGCAATCATATATTTCCTTTCTCAGGGTTCGACTCCGATAAAAGCGGCAATGTACGGCATTATATTTGCTATTGTTGCAAGTTTCCTGAAGAAGAGTACACGCATGAAGTTTACAGACTTTTTAGATGCACTTGAGACAGGTGCCAGGAACATCCTCAGTGTGGCCATCGCCTGTGGTATGGCAGGCATAATCATTGGCGTGGTTACGCTGACAGGACTGGGTCTCAAGATGGCATCCGGACTGCTTGAGATATCCGGCGGATCCATGATCCTGACTCTGTTCTTTACGATGCTGTCGTCACTGATACTGGGAATGGGCGTCCCGACTACAGCCAACTATCTTATAACATCCACCATTACTGCTCCGGCAGTTGTACAGCTGGGTGTTCCCGTGCTTGCGGCACACATGTTCACATTCTATTTCGGTATTGTGGCTGATATAACACCGCCGGTTGCGCTGGCAGCTTATGCAGGCTCGGCGATCGCAAAGAGTAACCCGTTCAAAACCGGTGTAACAGCCACGAAGCTTGCAATAGCGGCCTTCATAATACCATATATATTTGTGCTGAATCCCGATCTGCTGCTTATTAACACTGAACCGCTCCATATCGTTCAGATCGTTATAACATCATTAATCGGCATGCTTGGTGTCGGTGCCGCTATGGAAGGCTATTTCCTGACACATGCAGGCTGGGTGGAACGGCTCATGTTCCTGGCAGGAGGCCTGCTGCTCATTGATCCCAAACTTGTAACAGATCTGGTCGGATTGGGTCTTATAGCCCTTGCGCTGGTGTGGCAGATCAGGAAAAAGAAGAGCAGCAGCACCGTAAACAGTGTAAATGCCTGAATGGGGCTGTTACACAGTTGGAACCGATATACTTTTTGTAACTGACAGTCTGGTACAGGAGGATGCTCCTGCGGCATAGACTTTGATATTGCGGAACACATGGACATATCGTGATGTGCAAATCAGCGATATATCCATGTGTTCTCTTTTCATACTGTACAGTTTTATCATAAATTTTCAGACAATTGCGGGCTTTTAAACGTTTAACGTTATGAAGATGCAAAACGGGTATATATTATATCGTAATATAATATGTTATACCGCGGCACTTCAGACGTTTCGATGATGGACCGGAGAAGAAAGGGAGATGCAGATGAGCTACAACTACAATTCATATGTTTACGGAAGATGGATAAAGTGGGGAGCCGCAGCGCTGATAGTCATCATTCTGGCCGTTGTCTCCATAAGCACATACAACGGACTTATAACTGCAGAGCAGGATGTGCAGAAGCAGTGGAGCAATGTGGAGAGTATGATGCAGAGAAGGGCCGACGTTATCAGCAGCCAGGTTGATGCCATTAAAGGATATATCAGTCATGAAGAAAAGGTTATCAGTGAAATTGCTGCTGCAAGGGCGGTACTGTATGACAACTACTCAGATGTAAGCAGCAAGATTGCGGCTGATGAGGAGATGGCCAGACTGGGACGTTCGGTGATTGCACTGGCCGAAAATTATCCTGAGCTGAAAGCGGATGCCTTGTTCAGGAACCTGCAGGTCGATATAGAAGGCTCGGAAAACAGGGTTGCTGTCGCGAGAAAGGATTATAATGAGGCGGTACAGGCATACAATACAAAGCTGTCAAGGTTCCCCGGAAGCATTTTTGCCAGGCTGATGGGCTTTGAAAAGAAGGAATATTTTGAAGCTTCACCGGAAGCCATGAAGACTCCGGAGATCAATTTTGAAAACTGACAATAAAAACCTGATTTATGCAGAAAGAGCAGGGCCATTATGAAAAAATTATCGGCTGCTTTCATTACAATTGCATTGATTTTGTCCTTAACAGTATGTGCGGCTGCACAAGCTGAACTGCCATCACCGACCAGTGAGTTCTTCGTCAATGATTTTGCAGGAGTGCTCAGCAACAGTGCAGAGGAAACCATCAACTATATGGGAAAGGCGCTTGAAGACATGACAGGCGCACAGGTTGTCGTTGTAACTGTCCAGTCCCTTGATGGTCAGGATATAGACAGTTATGCCAATGAACTGTTCAGAAAGTGGGGGATCGGGCAAAAGGACAAGGATAACGGAGTACTGATCCTCAACTCCGTATCTGACAGGATGCTGAGGATAGAAGTAGGCTATGGACTTGAAGGTGCGCTGACAGATATCGAGACCGCTGAGATAAGAACAGAATATATGAACCCATATCTGAAGGAGGGCGATTATGACAGCGGTATACTGAACGGGTATACAGCAGTTGTTAATGCTGTTTGTGAAGAATACGGCATCAGTATGGAAGATATATTTCAGAAGGTTCCCTCCAACAGCCGTCCGGACTTTGATTTCAGCAGGGAACACAGGGTTGATGGAAATCAGACGGATTCGGAAATACCGGGCTTTTTGATTGCTTTCTTCATATTTCTTGTAGTAGACGGAGTATGCTTCAGGTTCCGCATAACGCAGGCATTGATAAGATTCGCTTTCTACAGCAGCTTTTTCGGAGGCGGCCGCGGAGGCAGAAGAGGCCGCGGAGGCCGAGGAGGCTGGGGCGGAGGCGGTCACGGCGGCTGGGGCGGAGGCGGTCACGGCGGCTGGGGCGGTG
>ENA-OWOZ01002808-OWOZ01002808.1-bioreactor-metagenome-genome-assembly--contig:-NODE-2808-length-12431-cov-2.974583_pt1 | contig 12431 bp, 7 predicted proteins | sample MGYA00238140_ERZ651804 | MGnify/ENA primary metagenome ERZ651804 (study PRJEB26910, sample SAMN07631232) | bioreactor metagenome | isolation source: Switchgrass digestor | place: USA: Dartmouth... | reverse complement strand
CTTCCGAAATATCTACCGGTTATGGTAACCCTTGACCCGGAATCAGGCCCTTGATTCGGTTGTACAGTATCTATAGTCGCACTTCGAGCCCCTTGGATTACAGTAAATTTTTCCGAATGAACCCGCTCACGGGTTACTAACTCAGCAGGATTACCACTCCCTACTTTGTTGGTAAGCACCACAAAATACTCACCAGCAGAAATATTTGGCACTTCTACTGTGAGGATGTCCGGTTCTTTAGTGCCGCTTACGATTTTTCCCGGCTGGTAGGTGGGATTTTGGCCTCGGTTGGTTGTCTTGTAGGTATCGATGCCATCTACATCCTTTAAAAAGTACACATCGTAATCGCCCAGTGTTGTGCCCGTGAAATACACACGACTACCCGGAATTCCACGGTTTGGATACATTTCAATATCACTACTAATATCAAGATCTTTTATCAGTCGGAATTGTCCATTGTACACATATAATATCTCTATGTCTACAGGATTTTTATTTCCACCAAATTCTACTTCTGCAGTTGCAAACCGCCGTTCAATGTTTATGTCTTGAAGGCCAAGTTCTCCCGAAGGTTTATCTATATTGGCAACATTATTTACAACATCAAACAAACTTTTGTCGATTTCCTTATATGATACACCTCTGCCATATTTAACTACAAATTCACTGTCATAATCTACTAATAGCTTAAAATCTGCACCTTTAATGACAAGCGTATCCTCTTCAGCCTTTACTTTAGGAGTAACCGAGGTAATTGTGGGCACCTGGCCTTTGTTTCCCAAGGGAATTTCCTTGCCTTCAACCATGATTCCTGTTATGTCTTTAAGTTTTTCCCACTGTGAGCTGGTTTTAAATTCAAAATACAGTACCCCATCAGAATCAATAGCCGGCTTGCCTAAATCTATCGGTATTCCAGAACTGATGGCCAGCACTTTGGCTCCGGATAAGTTTTTGCCGGTGATTGTTATATGCATTCCTGTTTGAACTTGGGCACTGTCAAAGTCCTTTCTTATGGTAACTTTAGTCACTGTAAAATCATTCGGATCAAAGGCAAATGCTTCTCTAAAGTCAGCTACAGGAATTGTAGTGAAAAGCAATGCAAATATTAATATCAAAGACACTATTCGCGGGCATTTCCTCATCTTCTCCCCTCCCTACTTTTCAACTACTATAAAGATGCCGGGACTATAGCTTCTAACCGTAACAGTTTTTTCAATCAGGTCTACAGAAAAGTCTTGTTCGAGAAATTGCCTTGTATCTGGGTCGTATCTTAGCACTTTTAGATTGTATCCATCGCTTTCCTTAAAGGGCATGGTAATTGTGAAACTACTAAAGCGGACATTTTGCCCCAATACTTGGATAAATTCTGATTTGATCCTTGTCCTGCCTAGTCTTTGCCTTAGGCTTTGAGCTGTGAGTGGTTCGACTCTGCCTAAAATAATTTCAGCATCTTCATCACTTCTATAATCATCTATGCCAATGTCGTATAATGTGATATCTGCCCATTTGGAAAGGGTCTCAAGAGTTGAAATCCTGTCATCTCTTCTGCCATCAAAGCGGATTTTCCTCGTGAGAACTTGATGTCCCATTATCTCATCAAGATCAATTTCCAAAGACCTTCTGTCGGTATATGGCCTTTCCAAAATCAGAGTGTCTTCACTTACAAATAGATCGCTTATAACATCGCCTATTCTGAACTCATCTTTAACCCTATACTCTTCATTGGGAACGTGACGGCCTCCCCTAACCACACTTAAAGCGCCCAATGCCTCAAATTCATGATCTCCATCATTTCGCACGAGTATGGTGTATATACCCGGTTTTAACCTATTCCGACCGCCAGGCAAATAAACCCTAAGAAAGCTTTGGCCGTTTTCATCTATATCCACTCTTACTCTACTTGCCCGAGTATCGTTGAAATAAACCTCTACATTATCTTCGTCAAAGAAATCTCCGTATAATATAATAGGTTCGTCTTCGTCGTAGTCTTCCACAACACTTCCCGCCTGGTTGCCTGTTATCACCGGATTAGCAGTGGTTGTAAAGGTCCATTGTATCGGATCATTTCCGCTGGTTTGGTCGCCATCAAAGTATACTATGCCGGCATTTATCATGACATAATAAGTTGTTTGCGACCTGAGGAGCTTCACGGGCACATAAAGATGAGCCTCTCCTGCCTTGCTGTCTTTCACAAAAATGTATTGAGAAATATACGAATTCTTTAGATTGGAATCATCTATATTTTGTATAAAATTGATGAACTCCGTGTCAATCATGGACACTTCATTTTGGCCTTCGGAATATACAGTGGACGACCTGAGCAAATTAAGGCCTAAATCTCTATCAAAGCGCAAACTGCCATCAAAATCATCAAAGGTGATCTTTAAAAAGTAACGGGTTGTGCCGTCGATGGTTTTTGCATTTAGCCTTTTCTCATTAGACCATATGTCACCGCCTGGAGGATCTGTTGCAATGACTTTTGGTTTTCCCCGGGATAGAATTTTAAATTTTACACTGTCATTTGACACCGGCTCGCGGCCGCTAAAATGCAGCTCAACAGTGTATTCTCCACCGCCTGCAGCGAGAAGGTCATTTATTACTTTCTGGTCTCTCAGTTTTACATCTAACTGGGTAATGCTTTTAAACTCTATATCTTTTTTATAAACTGCAGTTTGAACTGTGCCTGGATTTTCGCCACTGAGTAGTTTTAATGAAATATATTCTATATCTTCATTGAAGTTATAGCCTTTTATAGTAAAGGCCGCCGTGCCTTTATAGATGTCTTTTAGCTCAAAAGTATCCGGCTCTATTTGTGAAATTCCCGCAGGTTCTGAAATATCCACGCCCACCGTAAAATATATATCAAGCCTTGGCAGGTATTGACCACTGCGGTCTTGTATCACACTTGGAACAGTGAGCACATAGTATTTGCCTGCATCTAATTCCGTTTCAGGATATATGAGCAATTTCGTATTTTTCGCATCGCCTTCATTATAATATTCGAAGCGAACCTTAGAAATCTTTAGCGTTTTATTTGGCTCAAATCCTTCCGCTAAAGTTATTTTGCTAAGTGAAGATATATCTCCAGCCTTGGGAATTGCTTGACCTTCTATTATCAAGATAATCGGTGCACTAGGACCGTAAATGGAAGTTCCGATGACGGTGCAGGATTTGCCTCCTGTAGAAGGATTGTCTACAATGCTTCCGGGCAAAGTACCTTCAACATGCTTCCAGCTAAACTGCGGTTTTTCAGTAAAAGAGGCTGTCCAGAAATAAAAGTCCACATCATTTTCCAGAGCATATCCGTTTACATCTTCTATCAGTTCTTTTTTAATAGTCAACCGATATTGGTTCAGGTTCAAAAGAGGCCATTTCGGCTTTATGCGAAGGGTATTGTTGTTTATTATCTCTACATCTTCCACATTTATTTGTTGTAGGTAGTCTTCTCCCTTTAAATCAGCTTCGGTAATACCAGGCACAAATTCAAAGACTTTGTCATTGCCAGCTTCATCTTGCTCCACAGGCTTTGGTATGCGATAAAGCTTTGTCCCTTCAAGGAACTTTTGTTTATCGGTATTTTTCTCAAACTTAATATTGCGATCAAAGCGAATATGTATATAACCTTCCCGGGAAAGTTTAGTTGTTGAAAGTGATGTAATGTCATCACCGCCCGATTCAGAAGAAGAGTAACCTACGATTTTGGGGCTTTCGCCTTCACTTCGGGTAACAAAGGTAATGGTAATATCGTCATTTGTTATATCTGAACCTTCAATTTGTATGGCACCACTTGCTAAAGTTAAATTGTAAAGGGTGCCGCGCCTCAAAGGTGGTTTCCCGATTCTCCCTACATCTATATAAAGGGTTCTTTTATCATCTTGCAGGAGGTATATTTCTTCTGATTCTTCAGCTGAGTCTAATGGATATTTTTCGCCACCAGAAACTAAGGTGATCTTAGTTTTATCTATTATTTCAACAGGGTATTTAAATACAATTTTTATCGCGGGCTTTACTTCCACATCGGTTTGATTGTTCAGAGGATAAGTTGTTTCAATGATCTCCTGGGCAGAACCATTCTTAGGAGTCTGTTCATTGTCTATTGGCGTGCTGTGTAACTCTCCATAAACAACTAGCGGATACAGCGAAAATTGTGAAACAACAACTGTTAAAATTACTAGCATTACTATGCTTTTTCTAAGAAAAGTCACGTTCTCTACCTCCATGCACAAGCTTTCCCTAAATTTTTCTTGTTTTTCCCTATTATACCATAAAATTGGACAAAATTTTTAAGTAAATACATTTTTTACAAAAAATGCTTATAGTTTTACGTTCGGCTATATATGCATGTAATTCTCTATTTTAATCCATATTTTCTTCGAAAATAGAAAAAATGTTAAACGACAAAAAACTACATGCAAATAAAAAACACTACCGCATTTATGCGATAGTGTCAGCAGGCAATAAAGCAAAAGGATTAAGTATTGAATCGGTCAACTTTTACACCCAGTTCTTCTGCAAGATTGCTTAGAGTTTGAGAGTGTTCTTTCAGTTGATTTACTGAGAACAGTATCTCCTGATATGATGCAGAGGTCTCCTGGGATACCGCCGATATTTCTTCAGCAGATTCCTGTATAGCCCCGATCATTGATACAATGGCATCTTTTTTAAGATTCATATCTCTGTTTAGTGCCTCAATAGTTTCAATGTTTCCTGCCAATTTCTTGATAGTATCCGAAAGTTCTTTGAAAATTTTGCCAGCTTCATTTACAATGTTGTTTTGTTCTCCGGCTATTTTTTTGCTAATTTCCATGGATTTTACCGCTTTTTTTGATCTATCTTCAATGGCACTAATCAATTCTTTAATTTGCTCCGTTGATTTTGCCGACTCGTCAGCAAGTTTTCGTATTTCTTCAGCTACAACTGCAAAACCGCGGCCGTATTCTCCGGAGCGCGCAGCTTCAATGCTGGCATTTAACGCCAATAGATTTGTCTGATCTGATATCTGTTCTACTGTATCGAGAATAACGCTGATTTTTTGGTAACTCTTATCCATATCTTTAATATTAATTTCTGCTTCTTTAATCGCCTCATCCTCTTCTCTAGATTTTTGAATCAATAAGTTTATTGCATCGGAACCTCTGTCATTTAAATTATAAACTTGGCTGAAAATATCCGTTATGGCATTGATTGAATCAGCTACTTTTTCAATACTTTCAGCAAGTTCCCCAGTCTGCTTTGAACCTTTATCTATATCATAGGCCTGCTCCGTTATAGCTTCAGCCACGTGTTGTATTGCCTGAGATATGTCACTGCTTTGATTGTCAACATGCTCAGCAATTTTAAATAATGACTTTGACATTTCCAAAACAGTGTTTGTAGAACGCTTTGTGTCTTTTATAATATCTTTTATGCTTGTCACCATTAGATTAAAGGCTTTAGTAAGGTTGCCTATTTCATCTTTTGTGTTTATGTCTATTGTTTCTATATTTAGATCGAAGTCAGATATTTTATTTGTAGCAAAGGCCAAACGTTCAAGAGGACGAGAAATCCTACGTGAAAAGATAAATCCAATTATTAGCGCAAAAGCGGCCAGTGTTACAGCTAATATCAAAATATTGTTGATCATTTTTCTCAAAATTATGTAGCCCTTTTCTACATCATAATCCACACCGACGATGCAAATAAATTAAAAATTGTAAAATATAGGATGGTAAGAAGATACAAATACACCGTACTCTTTGCTGATGTGGAGTTTATTGTTGATGAACGAATCCCCTGCATAGGCCCGATCAAATTCTGTATAATGTTTTTCCACCTGGCCGAACTCTGCCGGTTCTTCAGAACCATCGATAACATAAATGTATTCGCCTTTATCATTTTTCCTCATTGTGTATAAATATTTTGAGCCGGACTTTTCTCTTATGTAGCTTATTTTTTCCTGTAAATTTTTGTAATAATCGCTTTTTGTGTCATCTACAGTTTGGATTTTATTAAATTCAGAAGGGTCGATTGTGGCAGATGTGACTGCTGCTACTTCCATTGCAGTAGTTCCCAGCGTTTGGGTGAGTAATTCATAGCTATTTCGAATAACTAATGCCGACATAATAACTATTACCGAAATGACAAGCGAAAGTATTAACAAATTGATTTTATAGCTCAATTTATTTTGTATTAGCTTCATTATACGTCCCCTTATCTTGTAAATTTTATCACAATTATATCATTTATCTGATATTTAGTAAAGAAGAATGATTACTAATAAAAATAAAAAATAGCCGCTTATTTAGCGGCAAAATTATAAATTTCTAACTTGGATCACATTTTTTTGAAATTATTAGAGCTTCTCCTATACCCAACTTTACTGATTGCTCCATTAGTTTTCTATCCATTGTTTTGGGTTTTCTACAGGACAGATGCCACCCAAGCTTTTGGGAATATAAAAAAATGGGTAATTTCGATTTTAATTAAATGTACTTTTTTATAGACTTTTTGCCAATTTGGCAAAAAGATGTTATCATATTATTAAAATGTTTTCCAGGTTTGGAGGAGCTTCTTGTGACTAAGGGCCATTGCAAATTAAAAAATCTAAAAGATCAGAGCAAATTGTTGCTAAGGCTTATTCAGCAAAAAGGTCCAATTACGAGAAATCAAATAATGGATATTACAAAAATGAAGTTGACTACGCTTAAACGCTTTATGCAGCCGCTGCTAGATGAAGGATTTGTCATTGAAGCCGATTTGGCTGAATCTACTGGAGGAAGGCCACCTGTATTGTATGATGTAAATCCAAAGACTTACTATGTGATTGGAATCGATATTTCCCGAACTTATACCGAAGTTGTTATAACAAATTTGAAGATGAAAATCATTGATTTATATAGATTTGGTCCACCCTTTGACCCTGTAAATACTGTAAATCAAATATGTTCATATATTGAGAACAAGCTCCATCAGTTGTGTATAGAAAAGTCTATGGTTATAGGAGGTGGTGTAGGCACTGTTGGACCTTTGGACCGGAAAAAAGGCATTATGTTAAATCCGGCCAACTTTCCTTCAAATATGTGGGTTGATGTTCCTATTAAGGACATGTTACAGCAAAAATTAAGGCTCCCCATTACAGTTGACAATGGTGCAAATGCTGCTGTTTTAGCTGAGCATCTTTTTGGAGCAGGACAGAATACAGATAATATATCGTATTTTCATTGCGGCATGGGAATTAGAACAGGCACTATTTCATCAGGAAATATAATAAGGGCAATGAATGATTATGAAGACGCCTTTGGACACATGGTTATCGATATAAACGGAGATCTATGCCACTGTCAAAATAGAGGTTGTATTGAAACATACTGCTCAATACCTTCTATCACTAAGAAGTTTAAAGAGTCACTCAAGCAGAGCATTTCTGGATACGTAAATAAGCCTTATGATGAAATAGATTTTTTAGACATCTGTGCTGCCGCCGAAGAAAACGATGAACTAGCCCAGGCAGCAATTACAAGTGCGGCCACAATTTTTGGTATAGGCCTTGCTAATTATATAAATCTGGTGAATCCTGAATTGGTCATTCTCAGCGGGCCGATAGTAAAACACTCTGCACTTTTTTACAAGATCGCTGTAGAAATGGCTTTGAAGCGTAAGTATGTTAAAAATCATGGAGTATCCTTTAGCAGGGGTGGACATTTTAAAGATAATGCCATAGCTGTAGGAGCAGCAGTGTTATTAATTGAAGAAATTTTGAAAAACAAGAATGCTAAGCTACTAGTCTAGAAGAAGGAGGAGGATAAAATGAAAAGCCAACTTAAGCTACTCATAGAAATTTTTATTACTTTTTTTAAAATAGGCAGTTTTACTTTTGGCGGCGGTTATGCCATGATACCACTTATAGAAAAAGAAGTGGTAGAAAATAAAAAATGGGTAACACCAGAAGAAGTGGTAGACGTATTCGCAGTAGCCCAATCTATGCCAGGTGCTATAGCAATAAATTCGTCTACATTTATAGGTTATAAAATTTCAGGTAAAAAGGGAGCAATAGTTGCTACTCTAGGAGTTATCTTGCCTTCATTTTTAATTATTACTTTAATTGCCATTTTCTTTTCTAAGTTTCAAAACGCACCTGCTGTAGAAGCTGTTTTTTCAGGAATTAGGCCAGCTATAGTAGGGCTTATATCATTTGCGGCAGTAAAGGTTTCGAAAACTTCAATTGTAGATAGAACAGGTTTAATACTTGCCATATTATCTATTTTGTTGGTTGTTATCTTTGATATCCAACCCATATTCATAATATTAGGCGGTGCCGCAATAGGTCTTGCTATCTACCATTTATCCCCCAAAAGCACTTCTAAAATATTAAGCAACGGAGGCAATAAAAATTGATTTACTTACAGCTTCTCGTATCTTTTATGAAAATTGGACTATTTAGTTTTGGGGGTGGCTATGCCATGATACCACTTATACAAAAGGAAATTGAAAGCCATGGGTGGCTTTCTGCATCAGAGTTTGTTGATATAATCGCTATAGCAGAAATGACTCCTGGACCTATTGCTGTGAATTCCGCCACCTTCGTAGGTTATAGGGCGGCTGGTATATTGGGTGGACTAGTAGCTACCACAGGTGTAGCTATTCCTTCGCTTGTTCTGATTTTAATTGTTTCGAAGTTCTTTTTTAAATTCCAACATTATCCCGCAAATAAGATGATGTTTTATGGTATTAGGCCTGTAATAGTCGGCTTGATTTTTACAGCTGCAGTTTTCGTAGCACAAACCGCATTTTTTAAACAGGAAGCTGGATATAGCAATATACTTAGTAATCCACTATCTGTAATAGATATAAAAAGTATTTTTATCTTTGGTCTTTCATTGATAGGTCTTGTCAAGTTTAAGATAAACCCTATTTTGATAATAATACTTTCAGGTATTCTTGGCCTAATTCTTAAAATACTGTAAAGGCAAAAAAGCCCCAGGTCTAACCCAGGGCTTTTTATTTGGGCCACTTCATTAACGAGAAACTTTATTTTTTCCCCAACATTCTACCTTGCCCAAACCTGGTATGTTATCCGGATCAAAGACGGGATTTTTACCGCTTTTTAGCTGAGATACATAGTCTTCAAAGGTCGCATAGGCAATTGGCCCAAGTTTGGTTATGACTATTAAGTTTACAACTGCCATCAAACCCATAAATACATCTGCTGCGTTCCATACAAGGCCAAAGTTGCCGATAGATCCAAAAAACACCATAGCCAATACCATGATTCTGTAAATAGTGAGGAATGTAGAGTTGGGATTTATAAATTCTATATTTGTTTCGCCATAGTAGTAATTGCCGATAATTGAGCTAAAAGCAAACAATAAAACGCTAATTGCTATAAAAGTATCCCCCCATGCTCCCACTTGGGAAGTAACGGCAGCCTGGGTGATCTGTATGCCTTCTAATCCAGAAGTATTTTCTAACACGCCAGACAGTAATATCATAAATGCAGTAGCACTGCAGACTAAAAGTGTATCCACATATACGCCCAAGGTCTGAATGAGGCCTTGTTTTGCAGGATGTGAAGTATCTGCAGTTGCCGCGGCATTTGGCACACTGCCCATGCCGGCCTCATTGGAGAACAGCCCTCTCCTTACACCATTTATAATGGCAGCACCCATCGTGCCACCGAGGACCTGCCTTACACCAAAGGCATTGGCGATAATCATACCGAACATCTGGGGCACCAATGCAATATTTTTTATCATTATAAATAAAGCCACACCTATATAGATAACTGCCATAACAGGAACTATCACTGAAGAAGCATTTGCGATTCTCCTAACTCCGCCGAAAATAATGTATCCTGCTACGAGTACAAGAGCGATTGCCATAGTTATAGGCTCTATGTTAAATGCTGTCTTAAAGGCGTTTGCAATTGTATTTGCTTGAACGGAGTTGAAGGCTAAGCCGAAAGTAACTGCAGTGAGTATGGAAAAGAATATTCCCAAACCTCTGCTTCCAATAGCCTGCTCGATGTAGTAAGCAGGTCCTCCTCTGAAGGTGTCTCCATCTCTCACTTTATAAATTTGGCCAAGGGTACTCTCCACAAAGCTGGTAGCTCCGCCTATTAAAGCGATAACCCACATCCAAAATACAGCACCGGGGCCTCCTGCTGCAATTGCAATAGCCACACCTGCAATATTACCTGTTCCAATACGCGAAGCCGCTGAAATACAAAATGCCTGGAATGGGGAAATTCCTTTTCTGCCTTCTGCTACTTCAACAGCTTCTGTGGTAAGTTGAAGCATATTGCCAATTAACCTAAATTGCCCAAACCTAAGCCTAATAGTAAAATAAATACCTAAACCAACAAGCATTGCTATCAAAATATAGGAATAAAGCCAGTCATTTAAGTTGCTTATCAGGGTTTCTAGAAACATCTTTTAGGCCTCCTTATAATCTTATAATTTAATGTTTGACATAACTAGAAACCGTAACTTAATGCCTGTAGTTTAGCAAAGCAGCCCGCATTCCCCCTTTCAAGTTTTTTTAATTTCAACCCTCCTTTCGATTTTATTTTTATAAGCTTTTTTAATTAAATTAAAATATGCTCAAATCCAATCTGTCAGATAAAGACTTCATGATGGCACATCCTGCTATAGAGTTGCCGTTTTCATCAAGGGGAGGGCTAAAAACGCCTATGCCCATTCTGCCTGGCACTGCTGCCATAATACCTCCGCCTACTCCCGATTTAGACGGCACTCCCACTTGAGCCGCATACTGACCGCTTACATTATACATGCCGCCAATCGTCATTATGGCCAGCAGGTTTCTCGATAAAGTCTTTCTGTCAATTTTCCCATATGATTCTAGGCCACTACATCCATTTGCAATAAAAACAGCTATTTTGGCCAAATCACATGCTGTAACTTCAATCGAACATTGTTTAAAATAGTGGTCAAGTATTTCCTCCGGGTCTTCTTCTATAATTCCTCTGGCCTTCATTAAATGGGCGATTGCCCTGTTTTTTTCACCTGTTGCCTTTTCGGAAAGGTATACTTCCCTACTATAGTCTATATCTGCATTACCGGTTATCCGCCTAATTAACTCTAAAATTCGACCGAATTTATCACCTTTAATTTGGGCTGTTGTAGCTATTGCACCTGCATTTATCATGGGGTTTACCGGCTTTTCAATGTGCGGGAAATCTAGCTTGTACAAAGTGTTAAATGGATCTTCTGTACCTTCTCTGCCAACCTTCTCAAAGACTTTTTCCCCATTGTCTATGAGCGCCAACATTAAACTTATTACTTTTGATATGCTCTGGATTGTAAATTTAACATCAGCGTCTCCTATTTTGTATATATTTCCATTTACATCTACGATGCATATACCCAAATGGTTCGGATCTGCTTTAGCAAGAGCTGGTATGTAACTGGCCACACGACCTCTTTTCGCAAGTGGCCGGTTTTCTTCAACAACCTCCTCTAAAATCTTTTGCATAAACTCCACCTTCCAATCAGGTTTCGACATTATATAACAAGTTGTTTAAATCTTGTGAATAGTTTATTTATCTTTATAATACCACCTTTCCAAAATGATGGCAAGGTTCATGGTTACACCTTCAAGCACACTGCGAAGCATATCGCCGAGCTGGTCTTCGGATTTCAGTCCGATGAAGGCTCCTTTGGCGTTCGCGTTCCATCTGGGAGCCCTTTCCCCCAGCAGATAAGGAAGAAAGATAACATTATTGGCTCCTATCGGACTTTTTTCGATCATTTCATTCATATAATCATAGGCAGATTTTCCGTGAAGCTTTGCATTGTGCATCTCCAGCCTGCACAGGGTATTCTTTGCCCAGCTGTAGGCTCGGCCCGCACATTGCATTGTTCCGTTCGGCGCATAAAGTCCCGGAATGGCATGCGCCCAGGTAACCGTTCTCATGTTCTCGTCAAAAATCGGTTTTTCGCTGGTGGTGGTAATCCAGGCGGATGTCCCCATGCAGCAATAAGTCTTGCCCGGTGCTATTGAACCTGCGCCTACATTGGCGGTTACACCGTCACCGGCACCCAATACAACCGGTGTTCCCGCTGCCAGTCCGGTCGCTTTTGCCGCTTCCTCGGTAACCGTTCCGGCGACAAAGGTTGACGGCTTTAATTCCGGCAGCTTATCCGGATCGATTCCGGCATATTCGATAATTTCTTCCGACCACTTCAGATTGTTCAGATCGAAACAGCCGTTGCTGTTACCGTCGGAATATTCGGTATAGAATTTTCCCGTAAGTTTAAATACTATATAATCCTTTGCATTCAGGGTCTTGTACGTCTGCTCGTAGATCTCAGGCTCGTTATCGCGCACCCACATCAGTTTCTGTATGCCGTAGGAAGCCGTATTGCGGTGTCCGACGATATGGTAAAAATCTTTCTGGCTGATATGCTCTTCGATCTGTGCCGCCTGTTTCTGAG
>ENA-OWOZ01002807-OWOZ01002807.1-bioreactor-metagenome-genome-assembly--contig:-NODE-2807-length-12433-cov-2.978877_pt1 | contig 12433 bp, 13 predicted proteins | sample MGYA00238140_ERZ651804 | MGnify/ENA primary metagenome ERZ651804 (study PRJEB26910, sample SAMN07631232) | bioreactor metagenome | isolation source: Switchgrass digestor | place: USA: Dartmouth... | reverse complement strand
AAAATCTGCCATAATTATAGTCAGATATAGAAATATAATCAATTTTATCTTTGTCATTAGATATAAATGATATAAAAAATATATTATTTGTATCATATTCTTTGTAATCATCTATTTGGGAAATTTCTAATAATACAAATTGGTTATCTTTTCTTAATATTATATATGTTCCTAATTTTTCAGATTGCCAATCTACACCATAAGCTTCAACAACATCTTTCTTATTATCACCTAAAGATATATTTCTGTTAGTAATAAATCGGTCGTATGGACTTATATCGTCTACATGCATTGACATGTATACAACTTTATCATCTCTATATGACACATAAAAACCATCATATGAATATTGTGCTACTATATTTTCAGCTTTTACAGGTTTTCCTAATATAGAATCTACTTCTTTTTTAGACATACCTAAATGGATTTGTTTTTGAGTTTTAGTATCATATATGGACAAATCATATAATTCAAACTTCCCAGGTTTTAAATCAATTTCTGATGGTTTTTTATTTATTTTTGTACAACCTACAACTATAAAACATAAAACAAATATCAACAATATAACAACATTTTTTCTCATACAAAAACCTCTTCTTTCGTTATAATAATTTATTGTTATTATAACTTTTTTCAAAAATGCAGAATAATAGCTTGCTTTGATTTATCTTTATAAATAGATTTTTCATGGGTAGCTAATTCTTTTAAACTTTCATCCTTCATATTAATATAATTAATTATTATTTATTAGTTAATAGTGTTGCAATTTGTATAATTAAGAAAAAGGATGCTATTATTGTTAGAATTAGCCAAAAAACCATAATGTTCTTAATAGTCTTAATATTCTTATCTATTTTAACTATAGATTCAAATATTTTTAAATTTATTGCTTCATTTTGTTTATCTTCTGGAATATCAATAGGAATTCTTCTAAAATAATTTCCCCCTACGAGCGTACAGTATTTTTTTTCTTCCTTTGATAATTTTTCATACTCATCCCACGTTAGTTTAACTTCTTGATTAAATACTTTAAAAAACAGGTCTTTTTTATATTTATCCAAGAATTCACTCATACAATTTACCCCCAAATATTGTTTGACATAATTATATCATATTTTTTGTGAAGTGTATCTTGAAGTTGAAAAATATTGTAAAAAATTAATTAAAAATAGAAAACTCATATAGGGTAATACTATATAAAGATTATATTATACTAAAATCCATATTTATCTTTAAATTGTTGCCTAAATTCTAAAAAATTCTCTTCGCAGTCTCTTTGAATATCTTTGTTACCCCTTTTTAAATTAAATTTATATCCGTTTAATTCAACATACATCCAAGAAACCAATTCTAATACTTCCTTTTCTTTTTTTGTTAATGTATCATCTTCTTTGTATTTCCGAATATATTTATTATATACATTATTGTTTAAAGATTTTGATGTATGATTTCTATAATCTTCATCCATTAATTTAACAAAATAACCAATTTCACTTGCAAATTTATCAGAAACACCTTCAATTTTAACGCTGCTTGTTTTTGAACCACATGCAGTTATACTACCTAAGCAAATTATTACTAATACTATTAATAATATTTTTTTCATATTAGTCTCCTTTTTGCCTCCTTATATTGTCATTTGTAAATATACATATTACTTGATATCCAAAATAGTCATCCAATATGTGGAATTAGTCTGCGCATAAAAAAAGACCCGCTACGGTCTTTTATAGCTCATTTCATTATAGCATTACGGGGAAAGGGTGTCTATTGACATAATATGGCGGGTATGCCGTATACGGTACCTGACACTGTTAACAAAATATGAACAAAAATGTTTACAATTTGTTTACAGTGCCTGACACCGTATTGCTTTTTTCCGAATTATATGATATTTTCTGAAATGATTAATTTTTCAGGAAAGAACAAAGGAGCGGACTATGTATAAATTAATGGCAGTGGATTTGGACGGAACTCTACTGGATGAAGAAAAGAAGATTTCGGAAAGATGCAGGGAAAATGTCAGAAGATTAAAGGAAATGGGCAAAAAGTTTGTACTGGCCACCGGAAGACCGATGCGGGGTATTTTACCTTACATAGAAACATTGGATTTGTCTGATGAAAATGATTATGTTGTTATATATAACGGTGCGTTGGTTTTAAACACGAAGGGAGATAAAATACTTTATAATCAGCCGGTATCTCTTGATTCCTATAAAGAATTATATGAGTTGAGTAAACGGTTCGGTGTAAATATCCATGCGCTGGCAAATGAAAAAGTATTGACGCCTAAATATAATCCGTATACGGAAATCGAATCGGCTTTTAATCATATTCCCATTATTGAAGGGCCGGTTGATGAGGTGGATCCTTCAACCAATATAATAAAGGTCATGTTCGTTGACGAGCCTGAAAAACTGGATTCGGTTATACCGCTTCTGCCCGGGTGGGTGAAGGAAAAATATTCAATACTCAGAAGCGCCCCGATATTTTTGGAATTTTTGGATAAGAATGTCAACAAAGGTGTCGGAGTATCAATTATCGCAAATGAATTGGGCATAAAACCCGAGGAAGTCATATGTATCGGTGACGCAGGAAATGATATCGCTATGATAAAATATGCAGGACTGGGTGTGGCCATGGGTAATGCCACCGAAGAAGTTAAAGCCGCAGCGGATTATGTTACTGCTGCGAATACGGAGGACGGGGTGGCAAAGGTCATCGAAAAATTTATGCTGTAATTTTGACGGTGTCAGGTACTGTAAACAAATTGTGAACGATTTCGTTCACAATTTGTTTACAGTACCTGACACCAATTATGTCAACATATAAGTCCCACAAGATATACCGTAACGATTGCCCCGACGGCGACCGTCATCAGGCTTTTGCCCCTGTACGCAAGGATCAGGGCGACGGCGGTCCCGCATATGGCTGTGGCTATGTTTCCGGTGGAATAAAAAATGTCAGGGAAGGTCAGTGCTCCCAGTACGGCAAAGGGAACGTAATGCAGGAAGGATTTTATGTATCTGGACTTGATTTCTTTTCTGAATATGACTATCGGAAGAACCCTGGGAATATAGGTTACGATTGCCATAAGAATTACCGATATAAATGCATATCTTATATCCATTTCTGTGTCTCCTTGCAATTATTATGTCTCTTAGCTATTGTCCGATGTTGGATTTTTCTCAACCGGGTATAGTAATGCACCGATTCCGGCACCGATAATTGTGGCAATAATGGTCCGGAAACCCGAAGATATGAACCTGAATGCGGGAACGTATCTTAATATACAAACAACAGCTACGGATATGGCGATTATTATGGTAACCTGTTTTGATTTCTTAGCCGCCGGAAGTATAATGGCGATAAACATGCCGTATAAAGCTATACCCATGGCATTGCTTAGGCTTTCAGGCAGGGCGGAACTGATAACGGCTCCCAGGGCGGTGCCAGATGTCCAGCCGAATACCGGACCGGTGATAAGACCTGCAAGATATGGAAAAGTAAGAACTCCCTGTTCCATGGAGGCTACGGAAAATATCTCATCGGTAACTCCGTAACTGATTAGCAGGCGTTTCGGCAGATTCATCTTCCGATCCAGACGCTGTGTCAGCGATAAAGACATTAACAGGTAACGGATGTTGATTATAAATGTCGTTAATGTAATTTCCGGAAAGCCTGCCCCGTTTATTATCAGGTTTGTGCCTGCGAACTGCCCGGCGGAGGTCAGATTGGAAAGCGAAATAAAAACAGCCATCCATGCAGGTATCCCTCCCGAGACAGCCATCAGCCCAAAGGTAAATGAAACAGGGACATATCCCAAAGCAATCGGAAGTCCCCGTTTCAGGCCATATGCAAATTCCTTTTGCCATTTATGTTCCATAACCAAACTCCGAATATTTATAATTTGTAATTTCTAATTATACATTTACTGGGACGGTAAGTCAAATGAAATAAGGAAATCTGCTAATTTTGAACAATTTTAGCACTTTTTCAGTTTTATTATATGTAATATAATATACAATACATATGATTGACTGAGGAGAGCCTAATGGACGGATATATTCATAATATTGAATACTTCAGGTATGACGGCAGGTATTTCGGTATCATTCCTAGCATGGACAAAATATTTTCGATAAAAGAAGGGATAGCAGCTGACGGCTCACAAATCAAGTTGCCGGCGGGAATAATAAGCAGGGAAAAACCGTTATTTCATTCAAGTTATACCAGGAAAGATCGGATAAAAAGAGTATTTGTCCTGACCGGCGCCTGTAATCTCAAATGTTCCTACTGTTTTGAGGGAGAACATAAAAATACGATGGTTTTAAGGCCCGAGGAAGTTGAAAAGGGCATAATCAATATGTTTGATGAAGCCCAAAAAAGCGGAAAAAGGATTATATCGTTTTCCTTATTCGGCGGAGAGCCGACCATGAACTGGCCGGCGGTCGAAAAAGCCATTGATACGGCGCAGCGACTGGAAAAATGTACTGACATTGTTTGCTATAAAGCGATTGTTACCAACGGTGTAATGAAAGCTGAGCAGGCTAAGTACTTAGCCGCTCATTTTAATTTTGTCTATTTTTCCCTGGACGGGCCTAAGGAATTGTTTTTAAGGCAGCGCAGGCCCAAAGCCGGAGATGAAGTATATGATATTATTTTTGACAATGCGTCCGAAGTTTACAGGTCGGGTACATACCTATCGTTCAAGGTTACGGTAACAAGATTGACGATAGATCATTTGAAGGAAATAGACGATTTCTTTTCGATGAATTTTCCTGCCTGCGGACGCCTGTACCAGCCCTGCATGGTGGATAAAGAGGATCCGCTTTATATTTCCTTCGGGGAATTTCTCGAGAAATATTATGAGCTTAAAAAGTATAGCCTTTTTGAGAAAAATATGACCACGCCGCTTTATAAAAACAAACCGTCGGACAGGTTCTGCAACCTGTCGGTTCGCAACGTTATTTATCCCGACGGAAACGTACTTGCCTGCCACAGAAGTAATATGTGTATTCCCGACGACAAAGTAAAAGAAGCATTTAAGGCAGGGACCTATGAAAACGGAGTGCTTTACAGGGATCCGGAAAAACAGGCATATCTGAAAAAATTCACAGTTGAAAATATCAGCGGATGTAATGACTGCGTATTCAGATATCATTGCTGCGGAGGCTGCCCCACCGTTAAACTGCTGTCAGGCAACGGCGATATGTTCAGAAAGGCGGACTATTGTGAAGACTTCTTAAAATATGCATATGCAAATGCATTGTCAAGGCTTTACGGGGAAGACCTGCCCTTTATCAGAGAATTACCGGACAGGGTTGAATTTCCGTATATCGGGAGTTCTTCGGAAAATATAAGGGAACCTGAAAATATAATGGGAGAAGATATTTTTAAAGACTATATAGCCGAAAGAATTATTACTGTTGAGGAGTGAATGATTTGAACAGGGATGCGAAAGCTTCATTATCCGTGCAATGGCATATAACTTCGAGGTGCATGAAAAGATGCAGGCATTGCTATATGTTTGAAAGTGAAAGATACCGAACCGAGATCGACAATGAATTGGACTTTAAAAAAATGGTTGAAATCCTTAATGACATAGAAGATTTCGAAAATAAATGGGGGTTCAGGGTTAAGGACTTTTTTATCACCGGCGGAGATCCGGTCCTAAATCAGGATTATAAGAAACTGTTTGAAGAACTAAAAAGAAGGAATAAAAGAATATACGTCATGGGAAATCCGGAGACATTAACACCCGAGGTTCTGGAATTTTTCAAAGAAGTAGGCGTAATTCAGATGCAAATGAGCCTGGACGGCCTTAAAGAAACCCATGATTTTTATCGGGGGAAGGGCAGTTTTGATCTTACAGTTAAAGCCCTGGAAATACTGGACGAATATGGCATTACCGGTACGATTATGTTTACCCTGACCGCAGAAAATAAGGATGAGTTGGTACCGTTAATGAATTATCTGGCTTACAATACGAAAGCTAAAGGTTTTGCCTTTGACCTGGTTTGCGGAGTGGGTAATGCCAGGGATATATCCGACAGGCTGTCAAAAGAGGATGTTAAGAAATATTTTGAACTGTATCTTGCCGAGAAGAAAAAACTCCGGGCGGCCGGCAATCCTATGAGAGTATCGGAAAAATCAAAATTTTTTCAGCTTATTCATTATGAAAACGATAATTTTTATCCTTATGACACAGACGATTTTGCCGCTACGGGAGGATGTTATGTGGGATTTACCTGCTATACGATTCTGGCCGACGGTTCCGTGGCCGCATGCCGCCGGTTCCCGACTATAATAGGTAAAATGCCCGAACAGAAGATGGAAGACATATTTCTTGCCAATGATTTGCTAAAGAAATTCAGACGGGCAGAAAGTTTTGAAACCTGCGGCAAATGCCGCTTTTTCAAATCCTGCAGGGGCTGTCCCGCCGTAACATACGGTTATTCGGAAGATCCCTTCAGTGACAATCCCCTTTGCTTCAAAGATTTATTAAACAGAAAGGTGGAGGAAAAAGACTGGCCGGTTGTGTCACTAAATACAACCAAACAGGAAGAGGCGGATATAGTCAGGTCCATGCTGCATAATCAATATGGTGCCGATTATAATGATTTTATTGAGAATGAAGAGGTTCTGCTGCTTATAGGTACATTGCTTGGAGATAAAAATGAAAGAAAGAATTTCTTTTCAAACCCTGACGAATATGTTAGAATTATGTCGATGAATATTGGGGCTAAGGAAGTTGCGTATGTTTGCTACTATGTGGAGTGTGTAATGCAAAATCGTATTCCTAATCCTATAAAATATTCGTTAGATTTATAATGCACAGGAGGAATACATGGAGAACGTATTATCAAGAGATTATCGTTTATTGTTGGGGAAGATCAGCTTGGATTTGTCATTTGCCGAAAAATTTTTCGCATCAATGGATGAAGTGTTGTCGCATTATTCCATTACACCTGAAGAAAAGGCAAAATTAAAGGGGTTGAGTTTGAAACGATTTGAAGCATACAAAAAAGCAATTGATTTAAGATCATGCGATTGCGACAGCTGTTGTAACGGTGGCGAAGGCAAAGGAAGCCGTTCCGAATGCTTTGCAAGTTGCTGTCAGTAGTTAATAAATGATAACGGAGCCGGCCGGTAACGACCGGCTTTTTGATTATAAACTTTTCAGGAATTTATGATGGGTAAAATGGCAGGGATGTACAATATCATGTGTAAATTACTGCCTAATGCCTTATAAGTTACTCTGGGGATTTCTGTAAGTAAGACTCATTTTGATGAAACAGAAATACTTTCAGATTATCAGTTGGATAAAATATATCAAAGGCACAGCACTTTTTTTATTAACCGGAGGGACCATGATAGTATATCAATACGGGAATTACAGGCTGGAACTGCTTGATAATGATATTTTGATAACCAATAATGAAACAGGGGCGGTAAAGAGAATTCCTTTATCCGATAAGGATAAATCATTGGGGGGAATAAACATACCACTGTCCAATAAATGTAACATGAAATGTTTATACTGCAGCGAAGCCGATTATATGAACGGTGAATCCGAAAAAACAGATACAGGATTTGCATTCAGCGTGATAACTGCTTATATGGATTATGTAAATAAAAAAAGAAAAGAAATAAAAAAGATCCTTTTGTCCTTTGACTTTGGCGGTGAACCTGTTCTGGAACTGGACAGTATGGAAAGGATAGCCGGATTTTTCAGAGAGACTTGTATAAAAAACGGACTTGTCCCGACAGTGCGGATCACAACCAATGCCGTATGGGACACGGGACTGCTTCCGAGGGTTATGGAAGCCGCAGACGACATTATTGTGTCGGTGGACGGGTACAAGGAAATATATGAGAAGTACCGGATACATAAGAATGGCATGCCGGTTTTTGAGCGTGTGATTGCCAATGCCGGGGAGCTGTACAGGGCAAAAAGGCTCAGGCAAATTTCATGTGTCGTGACAGAAGACAGTATTGAGCATTATGAAAAATTAACTGAATTTTTTATCAAAGAATTTCCCGGAATAACGGTTAAGATGAGCCCTGTAATATATACAGGCAGTGCGGTCATGAACGGGATAAAAAGGATACCGGTTTCAGAGTGGAAGAGTTTTATTAAAAAAGTTACGGAAATAGCTGACGGCAGAATTGGAATAATAGATTGCATGCCGGGAAAAGCACCGGATATAAAGTATTTGTACGGATGCGGATATATGGATATGACAAGCTGGTTCTGCCGGTTTGACAATAAAGTTGCATGCTGCAACGGCAGAGATTCGGATGATTATGTTATAGGCATTTACAAAGATAAAAAATTAATAATGAATGAAGAACTTATGGGCAGATTATATAAGGATAATAATGTTCTCAATATAGACAAATGTACGTCCTGTATTGCCAAATTCTATTGTGCCGGAGGTTGTCCGAAATTTCGCGGCGATAAGATAAACTGTGACAGGAGAAAGGAAAAATATGCCGAAATACTAATGAGGTTTGTTGAATCCGGGCCTGAATTTTAAGCAAAATTCAATCCATTGTCATACAATATCTGTTATAATATTATAAATAATGGAATGAATTTTTGCCTGATATTAATGTATTAAAGAGGTGATTTTCCGAATGACTCTATATGAGTTTCTTATTATACCCGAGATAATATTTACGACAGGGATCGTGTTATATTCCGTTCTGTTTATCAAGTCATTTAAAAACATGAAAGGGGATATAGACCTGCACTATCTTAAAAAAGAAGACATTGAAAAATTGTCGCCTGATAAGAGAAAAATCGTAAGGATTAGTACGTTGAAAATAACCGTAATCCTCACGATAGCAACTTCATTAATAGGCATCGCTTCTTATGTACATTTTAAAAACAGAATTTCAGGCCTGATAATATGCCTTGTATTACAAACATCGGTTTCTGCCGTATTCTCACGCCCATACTTTGGAAAATTAAAGAAAATTAAGAAATCAGTCAATATGTCTGCCTAGCCTTTGCTTTTTCCAAAGAATAGAAATTATGACATTACCTATGACTACCCGGCAAAACTTAATTAGACGATAAGTTAAAATATCAGACTTATTTGCATGCAACCAATATGGTTGTATTCTCCATCCGGAATACCTTTTCGACATTCCTGAAGCAGGCATTTTTTAACAAGTTAATTTGATTTTCAACGGTACACGGGGTATCGTAATGATAGAATTCCGATTCCCTGAGGTTTAATTCCCTGCGTATCCGTTCATATTCTGTAAAATAGTAGTCTTCCTCTTCCTGGTTTTCCACCATGTAATCACATTCGATATATAATCCGCCATGGGTAAGGGCACGGTATATTTTTTTATATAGTTCCGATTTTAATTCCTTTGAAAAATGATGCAACGTCTGAAAAGAAACCGCACAGTCATATTTTTCAGAACCGAATGGAACATCAAAATAACTGCCGCATATAAGATTCAGGGATTTATCGGGATGTTTCTGTTTTAATTTATCGAGCATGGCCTGTGTTAAATCAATTCCTGTTACATCAAGGTCAGGCAGTTTTTTAAATATTTCGTCCAGTTCAAGACCTGTTCCGCAGCCCAGGTCAAGGAGGGTTTTACAGGAGATGGGAACCAGTCTTGCCATTTCGGCATAACCTTCCTTACATCCCGCAACTTCGGTAAGCATGTGTTCATCATATCCTTCCACCCTGGCCGCAAAGAAGTCTGACATCTTTTCCATAGAAATTACTCCTTTGAATTATTTTATAAAAACGATTTTATGAGTGCTATTATATTTTGTCAACTTATAGACAGATGACTTCTGATAAATTACAAAATAAAATTTATTTATTATATGTCTGAGGTTGCATGGTAAAGAATAGAATTCAGAATACGGAAAAGAGAATGACAGATCGTTATAATCTTTAAGTTTAACGTAAAAACACTGACAAGGCTTTCAGGAAATTCGGCACTGCACGGTTATAGCCCGGACATTGAAAATTCGTGAGATATTATTTACAATACAATACATAACAGAAACCCGATTGAAATGTAAAACAGAGAACCTAGAAATTCATCCGTAATTGCAAAATAAGGAGGCGGTAGATTTGGCCGGTAAAAACAGAATATATGTGGCTATCGACTTAAAGTCATTTTATGCCTCCGTGGAGTGTGTCGAGCGGGGGCTGGATCCGCTGACAACCAATCTTGTTGTGGCGGATGCGAGCCGGACGGAAAAGACCATATGCCTGGCGGTAACCCCTCCCTTAAAAGCATACGGGATACCCGGCAGGGCCAGATTATTCGAGGTGGTGAGCAAGGTTCGTGAACTTAATGCCAAACGGGTGTTAAATGCTCCGAATAAAAGATTTACGGGCTCTTCGTATAATGCCGTTGAACTTAAAGAAAAACCGGAACTGGCAATCGATTATATTACTGCCGTTCCTCGAATGGCTTACTATATGGAATACAGTACCAAAATATATGAAATATATCTGAAGTATATAGCTCCAGAAGACATCCATGTTTATTCCATAGATGAAGTTTTCATGGATGTGACCGATTATCTGGATTTCTACAAAACGACCGCCAGGGAACTGACAAAGAAAATAATACTGGATGTGCGTGATAATACGGGTATTACGGCCACGGCGGGAATCGGAACGAATCTGTATCTATGTAAAGTTGCCTTGGATATATTGGCAAAGAAAATTCCCGAAGACAGGGACGGAGTGCGGATCGCGGAACTGGATGAAATGGCTTACAGAAGAAAGTTATGGACCCATCGGCCGCTTACCGATTTCTGGAGGGTGGGCAAAGGATACGCAAAAAAACTTGAAGAGCACGGAATGTATACCATGGGAGATATAGCCCGCTGCTCAACAGGCAAGGCAAGCGACTATCATAATGAGGATCTTTTGTACAAATTATTTGGAGTTAACGCCGAGTTGCTGATAGATCACGCCTGGGGATGGGAACCCTGTACCATTGAGCATATTAAGGCTTATAAGCCGGAAAGCAACAGTTTAAGTTCCGGTCAGGTGCTTCATATGCCTTATGATTTTCATAAGGCAAGGGTGGTTGTTCGCGAAATGACGGAACAACTGGTGCTTGATCTGGTGGATAAGGGCCTGGTTACCGATCAGATGGTGCTTACCGTAGGGTAAGATGTTGAAAATCTCGCCAATCCAGAAAGGGCGAAGGCTTACAGGGGAGAGGTAACCATAGATCATTACGGCAGGAGGGTTCCGAAACATGCCCACGGGACGGCCAATATCGGCAGGTATACATCGTCCACCCGGCTGATTACAGATGCAGTTATGGATTTATATGACCGTATTGTCGATAAAAACCTTTTGATAAGAAGATTAACCGTTGCGGCCTGCCGGCTGACAGATGAAAGAAACGCAGAAAGCAAAGAAACTTATGAACAGCTGGATCTGTTTACCGATTATTCTGCCTTGCAGAAAAAACGGCAGCAGGAAGAAATGCTGTTTGAAAAAGAGAAAAAGATGCAGAAAGCCGTTTTAAATATTCAGAAACGCTTCGGGAGGAATGCCGTCATTAAAGGCATGAGTTTATTGGAAGGGGCTACGGCCAAAGAGAGAAATGAGCAAATCGGCGGCCATAAAGCCTGATTAAGATACGAAACATGAGGAGGAAGAAAAGGTGAATAAGGGAAACTATAATCCGGATGACGAGCATCGTTATGATGATATTATTAATCTGCCGCATCATGAATCGCCGACCCGTCCCCGGATGCCGCTTATTGACCGGGCGGCTCAATTTTCCCCTTTTGCCGCCCTGACGGGATATGATGATGCCGTAAATGAAACGGAAAGGTTTGTCGATGGGCGTATAGAGCTTGATGTGGATACCGTTGCCATGCTTGATGAGAAGCTGCGGCTTTTGCGCAGCAAGGCGGACAAAAATCCTTTTGTCATGCTCACTTACTTTGTGCCGGACATAAGAAAAGACGGCGGCCGATATATTACCGTCACAGGCAATGTCAAGAAGATTGACGAATATAAGAAGAAAATAATATTACAGAACGGCACCGAAATCCCCATAAGGGAAATTATCGGGATTTCAATTGAAGAAACTTGATAAAAACAAGATAATCCATAAAAAATATTATTCTAGGCAATTTAATAAATTAAATTTAAAAAAGTTATTTGAATAGGAATTAAATAGAAAAACCGATAAGGTAACTGATATAAGGTAAAAGAAACAGATATAAAGGAAATTTAACAGATAAGGAAACTGAACAAATAAGCAAACTGAACAGATATAAAGGAAATTGAACAGATATAAGGAAACTGAACAGATATAAACGTTCATGGTTATCGGATATTTGGCGGATCATTTTTTAATGAATCCGCCAAAAATTGATTTGACATCATTAATGCTTATATAGGCATTGGGA
>ENA-OWOZ01002804-OWOZ01002804.1-bioreactor-metagenome-genome-assembly--contig:-NODE-2804-length-12442-cov-2.974282_pt1 | contig 12442 bp, 11 predicted proteins | sample MGYA00238140_ERZ651804 | MGnify/ENA primary metagenome ERZ651804 (study PRJEB26910, sample SAMN07631232) | bioreactor metagenome | isolation source: Switchgrass digestor | place: USA: Dartmouth... | reverse complement strand
AGGCATGTACATTCCTTGGATCTATCCCGGCATGTCTGCCCAAAAGGTACCTGAAACGGGCCGTATCGAGCACGGTGCCTGAACCGATTACTCTGGATACAGGGAAGCCTGAAATCTTCCAGGTCACATATGTAAGGATGTCCACCGGGTTCGTGACCACCAGGAGTATGCAATCGCTTGTATATTTCTTTACCTCTGTAATAATGCTTTTGAATATTGCTGTATTCTTGTGTACAAGGTCTATTCTGGTTTCGCCGGGTTTCTGGTTTGCACCGGCTGTTATTATAACGATGTCTGAACCGGCACAGTCACTGTAGTCACCGTGATACACCCTCACAGGCCTGACAAACTGCATGCCGTGATTCAGATCCATTACCTCGCCCTCAGCCTTGTCCTTGTTTATATCTATCAGAACCAGTTCAGATACCAGCCCGCTCATCATCAGCGTATAAGCGGTGGTGGAACCAACAAAACCGGCGCCGATTATTGCTATCTTTTTAACCTGACTGTCCTTCATATATATCATCTCCTTTTTATTCAGCGTTGCTGAAACATGTAATTACAGTTATTATTTGAACTGACTTTATTAATTTATACCCGTGTGTTTACATTGAAAACGCTGAATTGATATAATAGTACCAAAATTCAATTAACAGCAGCAGACTTGCCGCAACAGGAGATGGAAAACAATGAAGGCTGAAATATTAGCAGTGGGAACCGAACTTTTAATGGGCCAGATAGCAAACACGAATGCGCAGTACATTTCTTCCAGATTGCCCGATGTGGGTGTCAGTGTATATTATCATGATGTAGTGGGAGACAATCCGGAGCGTCTGAGAGAATGTCTGGAGCTTGCAATGTCGCGCTCGGACGTTATTATAATGACCGGCGGTCTCGGACCGACACAAGACGACCTGACCAAGGAAACGGTAGCAGCTGTCGTAAACAGAAAGCTGGTCCTGCACCAGGAAAGCCTTGACAAAATCGAGACGTTTTTTTGCAATATTAACAGGCAGATGACCCAGAACAATATAAAGCAGGCCTATCTTCCCGAAGGGAGCATCATCATAAAAAACAACAATGGTACAGCTCCCGGATGTATAATTGAAGAAAAAGGCAAAGTAATTATAATGCTTCCCGGGCCGCCTTCTGAAATGAAGCCGATGTTTGAGGAAACAGTTATTCCTTATTTTGCTTCAAAAGCGGAATACCGACTGGAGTCAAGATACCTGAGGATTTTTGGAGTAGGGGAATCGGCTGTTGAAGACATACTCATGGATCTGATCGATAAGCAGACCAATCCCACGATAGCACCTTATGCAAAGGACGGCGAGGTTACGCTGAGGATTACTGCAAAATACCCCAAAGACAGACAAACGGAAGATTTAATTACACCTGTGGAAGATGAAATAAGGCGCAGACTTGGTGATGCAGTATACAGCAATGATAACAGCAGTCTGGATCTGGTAGCCGCAAGACTGCTTCTGGAAAGCAAAAAAACGATTTCAGTTGCGGAATCATGCACAGGAGGACTTTTATCCTCAAGACTTACAGAGATACCCGGTATATCCGAGGTGTTCGACAGAGCAATCGTAACTTACAGCAACACAGCCAAGATGGAGGAACTAGGCGTAAGAAAAGAAACCCTCGAAGCATATGGTGCTGTCAGTGAGCAAACTGCTTCTGAAATGGCTGCAGGGATAAGAAAAGTTTCCGGTACGGACCTGGGTGTCGCCATAACAGGAATAGCAGGCCCGGGCGGAGGATCGGATGAAAAGCCGGTTGGGCTCGTTTATGTCGCGCTTGCCCACAAGGACGGCATCGTGGTCAGAAAGCTCAATTTGTGGGGAAGCAGGAACAGGATACGAAATGTAACATGCCTTAATGCATTCGATATGATCAGAAGACATCTGGAGGGTCTGGGTGAAGCCCGGTAAAAGCGGCTTTGAAACAAAGCGACTTGTAAGGCAGACACACGGGAGATATACGCCTGCTGCAGATCAGGCAGTAATCCCGGCTGCCGCCTTATAAGCTGTATGTGATGCTTTTAATCAAGTGCAGCAGAAGATCAGTTACGGAGGACAAGAGTTGAGTCAGGAAAAAAACAGCAGTGTATCAACAGCAGCGATCATAGTTATGTCATCCATGGTTTTGAGCAGGCTCACGGGCTTTCTTCGCGAAACGATGCTTTCATGGAAGGTTGGCCTCAGCTGGGTACAGGATGCTTATGTCGCAGCATTCACAGTACCTGATCTGATATATATGCTGCTGGTGGGAGGCACTATTTCCGCGGCTTTGGTGCCATTCCTTTCCGGAAAGCTGGAAAAGGGCGAGGAAAAGGAAGGATGGTATGCAGCCAGTATTTTCATAAATGTTTTGTTCCTGGCCATAACCGGGATATGTGTACTGGGGATAGTTTTTGCTCCCCAGATCATACCGGCCGTGGCACCGGGATTTACACACGGCAGCCCGCAGACGAAGGAACTGGCAATAAGGCTTTCGCGCATACTGTTTCCGTCGGTCTGCTTCCTGATGCTGGCCGGTGTCTGCAATGGAGTGCTCAACTCATATAAAAAATTCGCTGCAGCAGCTTTTGGTCCTTCAATCTATAATTTGGGATGCACGATAAGCATATTCCTCTTTGCCGACACGGATCCAGCCAGTATGACAAAGGCTGCCGTTTTCGTAGCTTTTAGTGCATTCGCATACTTTCTGATACAGCTGTCGTTTTCGTTTGACAAATTCAGAAACTATAAACCCGTATTCGCACTTTCGGACAAAGGCTTCAGAAATCTTTTCAGCCATGCGGTGCCTTCATTGGTTTCATCGTCAATAACCCAGGTCAACACTGTCGTATCAACGGCATTTGTGAGTCTGTGTGCCATAGAAGGCAGCCTGGCAGCTTTCAGAAACGCCAACACACTCTGGCAGCTTCCGTATGGTATTTTTGCAATGGGGATCGGTACGGCGGTATTGCCTTCGTTGTCCGGGAAATATGCCACAGGAGAGCTTCAGGAATACAAGACGCTGCTTATCAAATCTCTCACTTCAGTGCTTTTCCTTGCAGTACCGTCCGCCGCAGGCTTTTTTGTTTTGCGGGAACAGCTGGTGCGTGCTGTTTTCAAATGGGGAGGAAGATTCACTGAGCAAAATGTGCCGTTTGTTGCGTACATACTGGCGTTTTTCTGCATTTCAATGGTTTCCCAGTCCATCGTAGCCATAATGAACCGGGCTTATTATGCAGGACAGGATACAAAAACACCGCTGTTTGCAGGAATCGTATCAGTGGTGCTGAACCTTGCATTCTGCATCCTTTTTTATCGATATACAGATCTTGGTGCCGCAGGCATGGCACTGTCATATTCGCTGATCAGTACAGTCAATTCTGTAATACTGATAATACTGATGGCACGCAAAATGAACGGGATACACGGGCATATGCTGGCAGGCTTTTTTGTGCGTTCGCTGCCCGCAGCTGCGGTTATGGGCATCGTACTGCATGTACTGCAGATAATCATGCCATATCCGGATGGCAAAGTGATGCAGCTTGTGCTGCTTGCTTTTGAGATACTTGCCGGATTTATTGTTTATATAGCGGCAATGGTATTGCTTAAGTCGCAGGATGCGATATATTTGGTGAAAAATATTAGGCAAAGATTGAAATTGTAAAAATATGTTATATTGTTATTGACTCTTTGGGAGAAATATTATATAATTTTTATCAGAACAAGTGTTCGCTATTTATATTAAGGAGGTCTGCTCGAAATGTTGGAAAAAAAGAAGGCACTGGAGATGGCACTGAATCAGATAGAGAAACAGTTCGGAAAGGGTGCGGTTATGAAGCTGGGCGAAAACGCCCATATGAATGTTGAGACTATACCGACAGGCGCCATCGGTTTGGATATAGCTCTTGGTGTAGGCGGAGTTCCAAGGGGAAGGATAGTAGAGATCTTCGGACCCGAATCTTCCGGTAAAACCACAGTTGCACTTCATATTGTGGCAGAAGCGCAAAAAGCGGGCGGAGATGCTGCATTCATCGATGCGGAGCATGCACTGGATCCTGTTTATGCCAAAAAGCTGGGCGTAGATATTGACAATCTTATAGTATCACAGCCTGATACCGGAGAGCAGGCACTGGAAATAGCCGAAGCACTTGTCAGGAGCGGAGCGATAGATGTCATAATCATCGACTCGGTTGCGGCTCTTGTACCCAAGGCGGAGATCGACGGGGAGATGGGAGATTCTCATGTAGGCCTTCAGGCAAGGCTCATGTCCCAGGCCCTCAGAAAGCTTGCGGGTGTTATCAGCAAGTCAAAGACCACTGCCATTTTCATAAACCAGCTCAGAGAAAAAGTCGGGGTTATGTTCGGCAATCCTGAAACGACTCCCGGCGGAAGAGCTCTTAAGTTCTATTCATCTGTCAGGATGGACGTGCGCAGGATTGAGTCGCTCAAGCAGGGCACGGAGGTCATAGGAAGCAGGACAAGAGTCAAGGTCGTTAAAAATAAAGTAGCTCCTCCGTTCAGAGAGGCAGAGTTCGATATCATATACGGTCAGGGTATTTCCAAAGAGGGCAGCATCCTTGATGTGGGCGTAAGCCTCGACATTGTCAACAAAAGCGGTGCATGGTTCTCATACAACGGCCAGAGGATAGGCCAGGGAAGAGAAAACGTCAAGCAGTATTTGAGGGACAATCCGGAAATAGCAAAAGAGATAGAAATGAAGATAAGAGAAAATTACAGTCAGGCATTTGCCAACAGTGCCAAGGCGGATTTGCATGATGATGAAGATGATGACATGGATATCGATATAGAATAACATCAGGCGCAGATGCAGGGGGTGGCTGACCTTGGAGATCACATCAGTGGAGAAAATCAAAAAAAACAAGGACAGACTGTCTGTCTATATCGACGGAAAATTCGCATTTAACATCTCCGAGGAAGATTTTATCTCGCTGCATCTGTATGAGGAAGCACAGATAACACAGGAGACCATAGAGTATATCAAAAACACTGTCAATGTCAGGGAAGCTAAGGCAAAAGCAGTAAAATACCTGGCACTCAGGATAAGGACAGAAAAGGAAGTACGTGAAAAGCTTCACAGAGACGGATATGACCAGGATTGCATCCAGAAGGTCATCGAAGAGCTAATGGCAATAGGCTATATCAATGACAAGCTTTATGCACAGAAATATATTTTCGACAGGAGCAAGCTGAAGCCCCTGTCCAAAAAGATGATGAGGCTTGAGCTGATATCCAGGGGAGTATCCGATGAAATTGCCGATGAGGTGCTGTCGGATTGGAAGGTCGACGATTCAGTCGTGGCAGCAAGGCTTCTGAAAAGTAAATTCGGCAAATATGATCTGAGTGATGAGAAAATATTGAGAAAAGCGTATATGTTCCTGACTCACAGGGGTTTTTCCGGCGAAACGATAAAGGCCGCCATCAGAGAAATGAAAGTCAGGATTGATGACGAAAAATTTTGAAGTGTCACTGTTTGCCCGATGATTTGACAACTCTGCGGAAAATCCTATACCCATATGCCAAAACACAGGTTCCTCAGAATCTGTGTTTTTATATGCGCAAAACTGCCCCATTTCATGTTAGTGCTGAGTTTCCAGGCGCAAAACCGGGCAATGCACTTATGATCGTATTGTGATTACCGGTTATATAGTGTATATTAAAAATAATGGACAGCAAAAGATAAACAGGGAGTGTTTTTATTGAAGAAGAAAATCGGGCTGGTATCACTGGGGTGCCCCAAGAACCTGGTGGACAGCGAACTGATGCTGGGCATTCTCAGGTCAGACGGTTATGAAATAGTCAACGAAGCCAAAGATGCCAACATAATCATTATAAATACCTGCGGATTCATAGAAAGCGCAAAGCAGGAATCTATCAATACCATACTGGAAATGGCGGAACTGAAGGCTGAAAACTGCGAACTGCTTATAGTTACAGGCTGTATGGCTCAGAGATACAAACAGTTGATACTCGATGAGATCCCTGAGGTCGATGCGGTACTTGGTACTGGAAGCTATGGTGAAATAGCTGAAGTAATAAAGCAGGCATACAGCGGAGAAAAGATATCAAGATACGGGGAACTCGCAGACATCACATATCTTGACGGGGAACGCGTGATTTCCACCGGAAAGGGATATGCATATCTGAAGATCGCAGAGGGCTGTGACAACTGCTGTACTTACTGCATCATACCGTCGCTGCGCGGACCATACAGAAGCAGGAAAATGGAGTCCGTTGTGGAGGAGGCAAAAAAGCTTGCCGCATCAGGTGTAAAGGAGCTTATCCTGACAGCTCAGGATACGACCAGATATGGAACGGACATATATGGTAAAAAGATGCTCACGGATCTGATAAGAGAGTTGAGCAAAATTGAGGAAATAGAGTGGATAAGGATGCTTTACTGCTATCCGGAAGAAATAGACGAGCAGTTGATCAGGGAAATAGCATCGAATGAAAAAGTATGCAAATACCTGGACATCCCGATACAGCATGCCAGCGATGAAGTCCTGAAAAGAATGGGCCGCAGGGGAAAAAGCTCTGACGTGGGCAAGCTGCTTGATGCGATAAGGCGGGAAATACCCGACGCAGTTATAAGAACGACAATGATAGTAGGCTTTCCCGGTGAGAACGAAGACGATTTTGAGAAGCTGGAGCATTTTATTGAGAAATACAGGTTTGACAGACTTGGAACATTTATGTATTCTAAAGAAGAAGGTACACCTGCATATAAAATGAAGGATCAGGTGCCTTCAAGAGTAAAGAGGTCCCGGTATAACCGGCTGATGAAGATACAGCGCCGGATATCTGCCGAGCTTAACAGAGAGAGGGTCGGCAGGACATACAAAGTTCTTGTCGAAGGTGTTGCTGAGGATGGTATCTTCTATTATGGAAGAAGCTATGCTGAAGCACCGGGGATAGATGGACTGATTTACTTCACAAGCAGTGAACCGCTGGAATTTGACCGGTTTGTGAATGTTAAAATACTGGATGCCGGGGAATATGATGTGACAGGAGAGGCTCAAAATGAATCTGCCTAATAAGCTTACTCTTTCGAGAATTGTGTTGGTACCTATATTAATGATATTCATAATACCGATACCACAATCGATCATCAACTCAGACATTTTGGGATTCATGCGGCCTCAGCTGATCGCAATCAATGATTTTCTGGCCGCCTACGGAGGGTATATAGCAGCAGGTATATTTATACTGGCATCAAGTACCGATGCGGTCGATGGTTATATCGCAAGGAAAAAGAAGCTGGTAACGAGGTTTGGTAAGTTCCTTGATCCTATTGCAGACAAACTTCTGGTTACAGCGGCTCTGCTGGCTCTGGTGCAAAGCGGAGATGTCAACGGCTGGGCAGCCATGCTGATAATATCGCGTGAATTTATAGTCACAGGCCTCAGGCTGGTGGCTGCGGGCGAAGGTATCGTTATTGCCGCGAGCAACCTTGGAAAGCTGAAAACAGTACTTCAGGATGTAGCTATTGTGGCAGCATTGCTGGACAACTTCCCGCTCAGTCTGTTTACAACCTTCAGGTTTGATGATTATGCGATGCTTCTGGCCGTTATTATAACGATTTACTCACTGTATGATTATATAAAGAAAAATCTCAGCGTAATAAATACCAATAATTAATGCGGGACATAAAAATATATAAGAAAAACACAATTGAAAAAAACATGTGCAGGTTCAAAGCACATGTTTTTTTGTTTTGGCAATGAAGCGGTATCACTGGGCGGAACGGAGCCGCACTGAGGCCACAGAACGCTCTTCTGAGTAGGTTGCGATATTATTTTTCGGAAATTATTGCATTGTCCGTGAAAATATTATATACTTTTAGTAATAGGATATAGTATCAGGTAATAATTATACTTATGACAAGAATAGCGGGTGTTTTGATAAATGAGCCGATCATCCTTATTTAAAAAAGAAAGGCAGCAAATACTGGCAGAAAAGATAAAAGAGGACCCGTTCCTTACGGATGAAGAATTATCTGAAATGTTTAATGTCAGTGTGCCTACGATAAGGCTTGACAGGCTTGAAATGGGTATCCCGGAGCTGCGGGAAAGGATCAAGAATGTTGCTGAGAGCAATTACCGAAAGGTTAAATCACTGCAGGGCGGTGAGATCGTCGGTGAGCTGATCGATATTACGCTTGGGAAATATGGTGTATCCATATTGGAGACCAACGATTCGATGGCTTTTGAAAAAACAAAGATCATCAGAGGACACTATATATACTCATTGGCAGAATCTCTTGCAATAGCAGTTATCGACGCTCATGTAGCACTTGTGGGCGTTGCTAACATTAAATATAAAATCCCCGTATATTCAGGCTGCAAACTTGTGGCGAAAGCAGAGGTAAAACAGGTCAGAGGAAGCAAGTATATCGTCTGGGTCAAGATCTATGAAAAACAGGTCGAGATGTTCAGAGGTAAATTCATACTCGTTTCCCTTGAAAAAGAGGAAGGAAAATAGTATTTTATTTTATGTAAGGAAGATTGGTCACGGATTTACAGTACAATACGGGAGTGAAAAATTTTGAGAATTCTGGTTGACGCTATGGGCGGCGATAATGCTCCGGACGCAATCGTCAATGGAAGTATAGACGCAATAAAGATGCAGGATGGCTTTGATATAACACTAATAGGCGACAAGGAGCAGATCGAAGAAATACTGAAAAAAAGGAATTTCAGCAGCAAAAGGCTCGAAGTCGTCCATTCAAAAGAGGTAATAACCAATGACGATGTTCCTACACGGGCTATAAGAAGCAAAAAGAATTCGTCAATGGTTGTAGGCTTCAATATGCTTAAAGAGAAAAAAGGGGACGTATTCCTGTCTGCAGGAAATACAGGCGCTCTGCTGACCGGTGCGTTATTTATCCTCGGAAGACTGAAAGGAGTAGACAGACCTGCTCTGGGCGCAGTGGTGCCCACCAAGACCGGGAAATGTCTTCTCATAGACGCAGGACTCAATACGGTCTGTAAACCAATTAACTACCTGCAGTTCGGGTTTTTTGGATCGACATATATGAAAGGGCTTTTCAATATAGAAAACCCCCGTGTAGGTCTTGTAAATATGGGAACGGAAGCAAAAAAGGGTACAGAGATACTCAAACAGGCGTATACTAAGCTGAAGTCAACGAATTTGAACTTCGTTGGAAATATAGAAGGAAAAGATATACCGCTGGGAAATGTCGATGTGGCAGTATGTGACGGATATGTAGGAAATGTTATGCTGAAGTTCCTCGAAGGCACGGGATCATTTTTCTCAGGCCTGCTGAAGGGAATGTTCAAAAGGAATATTTTCTCAAAAATATCGACATTATTTGTAATGAAAGATATGAAGGCATTCAAGAAGATGCTGGATCCTTCTGAGGACGGCGGTGCTCCGATACTTGGAATTGACGGCATAGTGATAAAAAGCCATGGGAATTCCAACAGCAAAACCATACGTAATGTGATACTTAAAGCATGCAAACTGGCAGAAAGCTCAGTTTTTGATGAAATAAAGAATTGCGTTGAAAATATGGAGGTTGCGGTTGATGGTGAAAAATCACAACGCGAACGTAAACGTTGGCATTTTAGGTATAGGAAGCTGCGTCCCAGAAAAGATTTTGACCAACTCAGATCTTGAAAAAATGGTCGATACATCTGACGAATGGATAATAAAACGAACTGGTATTTCAGAAAGACGGATACTGGACAAGGAAACACCAATATATTCTCTGGCTGTAGAAGCAGCCAAACAGGCACTTCTGGATTCAGGGCTGTCTCCTGAGGAAATCGACCTGATACTTGTGACAACCTCTACCCCTGATTATCTCACACCTTCTACATCATGCATAATTCAAAAGGAAACCGGTGCAGTTAATGCTGCCGCATTCGACCTCATGGCAGCATGCTCCGGGTTTATATATGGACTGACCGTTGCAAAGCAGTTTATCGAAACAGGTTACTATAAACATATCCTGCTGGTGAGCAGTGAAGGGATGACTAAGGCAGTAGACTGGCAGGACAGGAAAAACTGTGTACTGTTTGGTGACGGCGCCGGCGCAGTCGTTCTGGGCAAGGTTGATGAAGGGTATGGTATTTTGAACACATACCTTGGTTCTGACGGATCAATGGGTCATTACATAACGATACCTTGTCTTTATATGCCTGAAGAAGAAAAGGAACGCCGGAAGGACTATAAGAACAAACTGGCTTTATGGCAGGACGGGCAGGAGGTCTTCAAATTTGCAGTAAGAATAATGCCCTACGCCACTGAAAAGGTTATAGAAAAAACTGAGGTCACGCTTGATGACATAAAATATATTATTCCTCACCAGGCGAACAGCAGGATAATTGAAAGCGCGATCAAAAGACTTGGAGTGGCCCTTGAGAAGGTCTACACCACCATTAAGAAATATGGCAACATATCATCCGCTTCAATACCTGTGGCAATGGATGAAGCATACAGAAAGAACTTCCTGAGGAAAGGCGATCATCTGGTGCTGGTTGGTTTCGGCGGCGGACTTACATGGGGATCGGCGCTGGTCAGGTGGAGTAAATAGAATGGATCAATAATATCGATAATATAACAATATTAGTGTTGGAGGAGCCTTATGGGTAAAACAGCATTCATTTTTCCGGGTCAGGGAGCACAATATATCGGTATGGGTAAGGAGATCGCGTCAGAGTACAAAGCAGCTGCCGACATATTTGAACAGGCATCCGAAGCACTCGGCATCGATATGAAAAAGATGATATTCGAAGGCGATGACGAGACACTTATGATAACAGAAAATACACAGCCTGCAATTGTCACGGCAAGTGTCGCATGTCTTGTACCGCTGATGGAAAGAGGCATAAAACCTGATTTTACTGCGGGTTTGAGTCTCGGAGAGTATTCAGCGCATGTAGCTTCGGGTACGATTGACTTCAAAACGGCTGTATCCCTTGTAAGAAAAAGAGGAAAGTACATGCAGGAGGCAGTACCGCTGGGAGTCGGAACGATGGCAGCCATCATAGGTCTGTCGAAGGAAGATGTTGTTGAATGCTGCAGACAGGCGTCTGACGCAGGTATAGTAGAACCGGCCAACTTCAACTGCCCGGGACAGATCTCCATAGCAGGAGAAGTCAAGGCAGTGGAAAAAGCTATTGAGCTCTGCAAAAGCAAGGGCGCCAAAAGAGCTGTACAGCTCGCGGTCAGCGCTCCGTTCCATTGCAGCCTGCTGAAGCCCGCAGGCGAAAAACTGATGGCAGAGCTGGAAAATGTTGATTTCAGCGATTTTAAAACACCTTTGGTCGCAAATGTTACAGCTGATGTTGTCAAATCTCCGGAGGATATAAAGGATCTGCTGGCCAGACAGGTAAGCAGCCCTGTGCTTTGGGAAGATTCGGTCAGGTTCATGCTGGCACAGGGAGTCGATACTTTCATTGAAATAGGTCCGGGAAAGGTTCTGAGCGGATTTATAAGGAAAATCGATAAAGAAGCCAGAAGTCTCAATGTGGAAGACCTGGCATCGCTGGAAAAGACATTGAGTGAATTAGGTGCTTAACATCAGGAGGAGGCAGCAGTAATGCTTTTGAAGGGAAAAACCGCTTTGGTAACAGGCTCAGCAAGAGGGCTGGGCAAGGCAATAGCTCTTAAGCTTGCATCAATGGGCGCCAATATAGTCCTGAATGATATTGCAGCTTCTGAGTCCCTCGATGAGACAGCTGAGGAGTTCAGAAAGGCAGGTTACAACGTTGCCGTTGCCAGGGGGGACGTAAGGAATCAGGATGATGTCAAGGCTATGGTAAGCGCAGCCGTTGAGAATTTCGGAAGTTTAGATATCCTTGTCAATAACGCAGGAATAACAAGAGACAAACCCATGGCCATGATGTCTGAAGAGGACTGGGATTCCGTACTGGATATCAATCTCAAGGGTGCTTTCCTGTGTACCAAGTTCGCAACCAAGCAAATGATCAAGCAGAAATACGGAAGGATCGTTAATATCGCCTCGGTAGCCGGAAGGTACGGCAACAGGGGACAGGCCAACTATTCCGCATCAAAGGCAGGCCTGATCGGGCTTACGAAATCCACGGCCAAGGAGTTTGCTTCAAAGGGAATTACCTGCAATGCGGTGACACCCGGTCTGATACAGAGCCATATGACCGACGCGCTGCCGGAGGAAGTAAGGCAGAAGTATCTGGAGAACATACCACTCGGAAGGTTCGGGACGCCTGAAGATGTGGCGAATGTTGTGGCGTTTCTTGCTTCAGATGAAGCATCGTATGTGACTGCGCAGGTAATTGATATTGACGGTGGACTTGTTATGTAATAATATCTTTATGTGTTGTGTATGAGCCGTTTCCGACCGGGTAAAAGCCGGTCAGGGACAGCTTTTACAGCTAAATAAAACTATACCTCTTTGGGAGGAGGTGAAC
>ENA-OWOZ01002802-OWOZ01002802.1-bioreactor-metagenome-genome-assembly--contig:-NODE-2802-length-12444-cov-3.905959_pt1 | contig 12444 bp, 10 predicted proteins | sample MGYA00238140_ERZ651804 | MGnify/ENA primary metagenome ERZ651804 (study PRJEB26910, sample SAMN07631232) | bioreactor metagenome | isolation source: Switchgrass digestor | place: USA: Dartmouth... | reverse complement strand
GATATGTATGCAAATTTTATTTGAATTCCTTAACCAGGGCTTCAAAAGCCGGCAGGGAATTTATAATTGTTTCCTTGTTTATACAATACGACAGCCGGAAATAACCGGGATATCCAAAACCTGATCCTGGCACGATGAGAAGGTTGTATTTCACTGCCCTTTTAGCGAATTCAACATCATCATCAATTAATGCCTTGGGAAACAGGTAAAAAGCACCCTGGGGCTTAACACAGGAGAATCCCAGCTTTACCAGGTGATTGTAAAGGATGTCCCGTTTTTCTTTGTAACTCTCGATATCTACCGCTTCGTTAAGGGAATCCGCCACAACTTTTTGAAACAGGGCAGGGGCATTAACAAAACCAAGAATACGGTTGGAAAACACCAAACCGTTTACAAGCAGCTTAACATTTTCTATCCTGCTATTGACCGCAATGTACCCAATGCGTTCTCCGGGAAGGGCAAGGGATTTACTGAAGGAATTTACAATTATGGAGTTTTTGAAAATTCTAAATATGCTCGGAACGACAGCATTGTCATAAACAATTTTGTCGTATGGTTCGTCCGATATTACGAAAATATGAGTGTTATACTCCTTTTCCTTTTCGGATATGATATCTGCCATTCGGGAAAGTATTTCCTCGCTGTATATAACGCCTGTTGGGTTATTGGGAGAATTAAGTATAATAGCCTTTGTATTTGGCTTTAAATTTCGTTCCATAAGTTCCGGATCCGGTTGAAAAGTATCCTTCTCCGTGGGCAAGATAACAGGTTTCCCGCCGTGGTTGTCAATATAAAAGAGGTATTCAACAAAATAAGGAGAAAAGACAATTACTTCATCCCCCGGGTCAAGAATGGTTTTTAAAACCACATTAAGGCCGCCTGCAGCGCCGCATGTCATAATGATATTTTCGGGAGAGAGGGGCACACCTTTTTCTTTTGCCAGGTATTCGGCAACTTTTGCCCTTACGCTGTCATAGCCTGCATTGCTCATATAGCGATGAATACCGGGTTTGTCGCTTAACAGGATGGATTTCATGGTTTCCTTGACAGAAGCAGGCGGTTCCACTTCAGGGTTACCCAGGCTGAAGTCATAAACCTTTTCCGGGCCGTAAATCTTTCTTAACTTTTCACCCTCTTCAAACATGGCCCTGATCCAGGAAGATTTTCCGAGATTTTCACTGACCTTCTTTGATATCATTTCTTTTCAACCTCTCTTTCAAATTTTAGCTTTTTAACAAGGTTTGCATCTGGCGTGACAAAAATGGTTTTGAAATTCTCGTAAATTACCATGCCCGGTTTGGCATTACCGGGTTTTTTTACGTTTTTTACTGCTGTATAGTCAACAGGTACATTTGATGAATACTGTGCCTTGCTGTGCCATGCTGCAATGATTGCAGCTTCTAACAGGGTAGAATCAGGTATCTCCTTTTTATGGCTTTTAATTATTGTATGGGAACCGGGTATGTTCCTTACATGCAGCCATAAATCCCTTGGAGATGAAAATTTGAATGTCAGGAAATCATTTTGCCTGTTGTTTTTTCCCACATATATGTCAAAACCGTCGGAAGACAAATAATGAAGCGGTTTTGAAACAGCCGACTTTTTTGATTCCGCGGAAGACTTATAGGTTTTCTTCTGCTTTGATGCGATATAGCCCTGGTTTTCCAATTCCTCTCTTATTTCTTCCACCTCTTCCTGGGTGGTACAGTTCCCGAGAAGATGGGCTACGTTTTCTAGGTAATCTATCTCTTCCTGGGATTCCTTGATTTGTATGGAAGTATTATAATAAGTGCTTTTAGCCTTATTGTATTTCTTGAAGTAATACTGGGCATTTTCCTGGGGAGTTTTGTTTGGGTCAAGCTCGATTTCAACATACTCATTATCAGGGCTGTAATAGTTGGGCAGTGATACCTTGTTGCTGTTTGGAGGTATGGAATAAATGTAGGCTGTTATTAACTCCCCGTATAATTTTAGCTTTTCCATGTCTGCCACTTCCCTAAGGGCATCCTGCTGGATGGCGAGTTTTTTACGGCATCTGTCCAGGTTTGCGTCAATTACTTTTAACAAACTGTTCTTTTTTTGTTTTAGTTTTTCAGACTCATCCTTTTCCGAATAAAAAATGTCCAGAACGGTGCTTATGGAATCAAAGTATTTGACATCAGTATAATGCCTTACGGGCAGGCAGTGAAAATCCTGGGGCTTCTTCTCGGCAATACCGGCGTTTATATTTTCATCTGTATAATTGGTATATACAATACAGGGCTTATAATCCCTGTCCTTTATTTTATTAATTGTGTCTGAAAGTATGGCTTTAAGCCTTGATACCAACATTTCATTTCCAAGAACCGTACCAAGGCCGGTATTATCATCAATGCCCGCAGCAAAGCATATGTCCCTGCATAAAAAGGGGCTGAAACCTTTTATATTATTTAATAGGTATTTGCCTATGCTCATGTTAAGAGTTGCATTTCCATGGTTTTCAGTTAAAGTGTCATTGCTAAAAGCATCAATATTCAGAAGCCTGTCAATATCAAGATCGAGAGGGCTAATTTTATCCTGGGGGGGAGGAAGCTCGTATTCCCTGGCAGGCATAACCTCCCTGACCCTGCTAATTTCTTTGTCTATGTGTTTAATGGCATCAATTATTTTTCCCTTTTCATTTACCAGTATTATATTACTGTGGCGCCCCATAATTTCAATTATTAATTTCTTTACGGATATATCACCAAGTTCGTTCAAGGATTCTATGTCAATGGTGAATATCCTTTCAAAATTATTAAGCTGTATGCTCAAAATTTTCCCTCCGGTTAGATGCTTTCGTAAAAGCATGCAGAAAACTGGGGGATTTGTGGGATTCCGGCTTGACACAGAGGTTAGATGAATCCTTGGGTAATTAGGGTTTGCGCTGAGCAAAAGCTTAAAATTATCGCCCCTTGACCAGATATGCATATATATCTCGTCTTTCTCTGGCTGAAAAATTTTCATTATTTTCCCGCCAGAAAGCCTGTTATTCAATTCCTGTGCAATGCAGTCCGCAACTATTCCGTCCAGCGGCATATTAAAAACACTCCTATCTTATAGGGCATGATAGCCGAAAAAAATAAATGCTAAATAATATAAAACTGAATATAAATTAATAACAAAAAGTAATATATTAATAACTATATATTAATAACTAAAGTTAAATCAAAATATAAGTAAAATTAAGTATAACACTTATACAGCAATATATCAACCAATCGGTAAGTTCCGTGAATCGTAAAAATTGCAGTTTTAAATGCCCGGTGTTATATTCATCATTATGTGGATTATGGTTCTTATGATATAATAAAATTTGGAATATGTTCAGGATATACTTTAAAATATTCGAAACATTAAGAAATAAATCCTGATTTATATATTATATTCTGAATGATTTGTGATATGTATTCTTAATTATTTATGATGAGGGCAATTATTATAGTGAAAGCAAAAGGTGGCTGAAAATGGTAATAGGAGTATGTAAAGTTACATTATCTATAGAAGGGGCATTTTCCTTAAAGGAAAAAAGAAGTGTTGTCAAAAGCATAATTGACAGGGTAAAGGCCAGATATAATGCGTCAATAGCAGAGGTTGACATGAATGATATCTGGAAGAACGCTGTACTGGGGATTGCATGCGTATCAAATGAGGCCGCACATGCCGACAGAATGCTGGAAGACATAGTTTCTTTTATTGAAAATGACGGAAGGGTTATATTGATGGATTACAGCACCGAAAAAATATACGTTTAATATAAATTATACTTGCAAAATAAAAGAAAATGTATTAATATACTATATGTGATAAAAAACAGGGAACTTATTAATAATACGGGGATATAGCTCAGCTGGGAGAGCGCTTGAATGGCATTCAAGAGGTCAGGGGTTCGACTCCCCTTATCTCCACCAAATCTATCAAGTATGACTTAACAATAAAGGTCAACCTTAAAGGGGTTGACCTTTATTGTTAAATTAAGATAATCATATTATAAGTCAATCAGCCAAAAATGAGTACATAAATGTATGCAGGAATTTGTGTCGCAGCTAATTAAAATATTATATAATTTGTTTGTTGTAAAAGTTAAAGGGGAATTGTTATGATTAAAAATATGTTTAAAGGGTTAGGTTTCCTCTTAAATTTAGCTGGAAAACAAAAAAGGCATATATAATTCTTAATATAATAAATCAAATTCTTATAGGCTTTCTACCCATTGCAATTATTTCCATACCGAAATACATTATTGATGAATTATTAGGGCAGCAACGAATATATTTTATTGCATTATATGTTTTAGCTTTGCTTATATCCATATTTTTAAATAATTGGCTTGTGTCTCATATTAATTTCCAAATATTTAACCTGCGGTGTTATTTAGCCGCGCATTTTGCCAGGTTTATGCACACGAAACTTGTTAATACGGATTTTAGCAATTTGGAAAAACCGGATTTTTCGATATGAAAGAAAAAGCGAATAAGTTTTTGTATGGTGATTAGCATATTAGGTATAATTGCAATTATTTCTTCAATGAATGTTGCAATTGTATTAATATTTCTATTTATGATATTGTCAAGTGCATATATAGATTCAAAAACAAAAGAAAAAAGCCATAGATTAACCCTTGAGGCGGTAAATGTTGAACGCAGGTGGAATTATTATACACGAGTCCTTGAAGATGTTGCCTATTCAAAAGAAATTAGAATGAATAATATTGGCAAATGGCTAATTGATTACGAAATGGATTATTCATATAAAGCCATTGATTTTTATAAAAGAAGAAATCGGTATTTTTCATTATCCATATTATTTAATTCCGTTTCCGCTTTAATGCAAAACGCTATTACTTATGCCTGTCTCATATACAGTGTAATATCAAAAAATATGTCTATCGGCAATTTTACCATGTATGTGGGTGCCGTAACGGCTTTTTCAAATTCTGTTCGTGTGGTATTATCAAGTTTGGTTGATATTAAGGTATATGGTATATATTATGAAGCTCTTGAGAAATATGTAAATATACCTGAAACTTTAAGAAATAATAAAAAGCTGCCGTTGCCAAGCATCGGGGACTTTGTTTTGTCTTTTCGCAACGTTTCATTTAAATATCCGGGGCAAGAGGAGTATGCAATTAAAAATCTTAATCTTGAGTTAAGGTCAGGAACGAAGCTGGCGATTGTCGGTGAAAACGGTGCAGGAAAAACAACCTTTGTAAAATTGCTTTGCCGTTTATATGATCCTACTGAAGGGGAGATATTATTAAACGGAATCAACATTAAAGATATTGATTATGATCAGTATATGAATATGTTTTCTGCCGTATTTCAAGACTTTAAGCTCTTTGCTTTTTCAATTAAAGAAAACATAGTTTGGGAAAATGATTCTCCGGGAGTTAATGAAACCATCAAAAATATTCTTAAAATGATCGGAATGGAAGAGAGAATTGCATCTTTGCCAAACGGTATTAATACAAGCATTTATAAGGAATTTGATGAAAAGGGTTTTGAGCCTTCCGGCGGAGAAGGCCAAAAGATCGCCATTGCCCGGGCTATTGTAAAAAATTCAAAAATTATCATACTTGATGAGCCCCTTGCTTCGTTAGATCCAAAAGCAGAGTATGAAATTTTCAAGCAATTTGACGAATTGGTTAAGGATAAAACGGCAATATATATTTCACACCGTTTATCAACATGCAGGTTTTGCGATGCAATTGCAGTATTTGATCACGGGTGCCTGTGTGAATACGGCACACATTCCGAATTAATCGCAAAGAACGGAAAATACGCCGAGTTATATAACCTCCAGGCCCAATATTATGTGTGAAAGGAAGGTAAATGCCATGAATAATAATAAAACTCCGGAAGGCAATGAACGTAAAGAAAATACCGATAGAATCATTGAAATAAAAAACGGAAAGGTAGTAAATGAGACTACCTTTGATCACTACATAAAAGCATAATAATTCCACAGGCTTTTGAAGGATTTTCGTAACAAGTAACAATATGTATGTAGCTAGAAAAATCTTTATTTTATATTAAAAACTATATATAATAAGGTGTAATAAATTGCAGATTAATGGAGTGTTATACATTGGATAAAAAAAGCATACTTGGTAAAATTAATAAAAGTGAGGACAGGCTTCTTGTAGCCGGAATACTTGATAAGGCGGCACAAGCTGAAAAATTATGGAAATATGCATATACGGATTTTCTTGACCCATATCAGCAGAAATTAGCGGAAAGAGCATTGCAAAGCATGAAATGTTCCGCATGGACCTTTGATGGCGGTTATAAGGATGCTGAAAGAGCTGTTGTGATATTTTTCCCGGGATTAAACCCTCAGGATGATATTGAACTTGTCGAAAAACCCTTTTCTCTAATAAATGTGGAGCTGAAAACTGAAGCAAACCTGTCACACAGGGATTATCTCGGAGCTTTGCTGGGGCTTGGGATTAAAAGGGAAAAAGTTGGCGACATTATTGTCAGGAAAGAATCAGGCAGCATCATAGTGCTTAAAGAAGTTGCCGATTATATTATATATAATCTTGACCAGGTAGGACGTGTTGGTGTTGCTGCAACGTTAGGAGAAATTGAAAACCTTGAGGTGCCTGCCGTAAAAACAAAAGAGATTAAATGTACCGTACCTTCTTTAAGAATTGATTGTATTGTAAGCAATGGTTTTGGTATATCTAGGAGCAAAGCAATGCCCCTTTTTTCATCTGAAAGGGTATATCTGAACTGGGAAGTTGAAAAAAAGCCTTCCGCCCAGGTAAAAGAAGGGGATACCGTTTCCGTAAGAGGCATGGGAAGGGTTATAGTAAGCGAAATAAGCGGATTAACAAGAAAAGGGAGAATATCGGTGGTTTTGAAAAGACTTGTATAAAGTATATAAATATTATTTTGTGTCAATGACGTAAATACAATTCAAAATGTTTCAGGTAATTTGTGGTATCAATTGACAAACTATGACGGAGAATGTATAATATTCAAAGAGTGGTACAAGGCTTATTAGAAAGGCTTAACTCACACCAAAGCTGAATCCTCTTTAAAGTCTTTTTAAAGAGGTACGGAGGAACCAAATTGAGGGGTTAATCCATTCCCGGGATGGCCACGGTCCATATGCGGTTACTTAGCATAGGAATCTTCCGGGAAGGTAGGGTACCTATTACCGAACCCGTCAGTTAACTCCGGAAGCTAAAATAGGAGGACAAAAGGGAATGTATAAATTAAGCAGAATTCTTAGATTAACAAAAGCAGAAATACCCTTAGGTGTTCTTGTCGTTGCCTTGCTATTCATCATCTATTCTCCGGTGATACATGCTGATACCCACAAAATAGGAATTGTCACTGCAGAATGCCTTAATGTGAGAAGAGAGCCCAGTACTTCAGCTACAATCGTCGGCCAGCTTTTGAAAGATACAGAGGTGGTTGTTAACGGAAGTTCTGGAGAATGGTACAACATTACATACTCGAATCTTACAGGATGGGTATTTGGCGATTACCTGACAGTAAAAGAAACAACCCTTTCAGCTTCACAGTCTGCTCAGTCAGAAGAAGCACAGGGAAGCAGTGAAACAGGAGTTGTTACTGCTACTGTCCTTAATGTAAGGGAAACAGCCGGAACTTCCGCAAAAGTAGTAGCCCAGTTTAAATACGGTGTCGAGGTAAAAGTTCTCGATAAAGCAAATACCGATGACGGCTCTGCCTGGTATAAAGTAAATTACGGGAGTACAACCGGTTGGGTATCCGGTGAGTATGTATCATTTAGTAACGAACCTATAGATGAAGGAGTAGTAAATGTTGACGTGGCCAACATAAGATCAGGACCCGGTTTGAATTACGGGATTGTTACCCAGTATAAAAAGGGTCAAAAGGTTAATGTTTACTCCTGGTCGGGTGAGTGGTATAAGATTAAGACGGAAAACGGAGACTTTGCCTGGATATTTGGAGAATTGTTGACAACAAGGAAATCTCTCATATACGATAGCACCGTTGCTTCGAGAGGTGGATCAGCCAGCAGTGAAACTGCCAGTACTTTAGGACAGAAGATTGTAGAATATGCAAAGAAATTTCTCGGCGTCAAGTATGTCTGGGGAGGAACAAGCCCAAGCGGTTTTGATTGTTCCGGTCTTGTACAGTATGTGTACAGGCAGTTCGGAATAAAACTTAACCGTGTTGCTGCGGATCAGGCAAAACAGGGCACAACTGTTTCCAGATCCCAGTTAAAACCCGGAGACTTGGTATTCTTTAATACCGATTCAGACAGTACAATTGACCATGTCGGAATATACATTGGCAATAATCAGTTTATTCATGCATCCATGGGAAGAGGCAAAGTATTGATAGACCCGTTGAATAGCGGATACTACAGTACCAGACTGGTAACGGCAAAAAGGGTAATCAACCAGTAAACGGCAATAAACTTAAACAAAACAATTAGGACAATTGAAAACCATAGATTAAAACATCCCGAAAGGGATGTTTTTTTTGTCTTAATAATACCTTTTTATTATAACTTTAGGCTAATAATTGATAATAATGACTTAATTTGTTATAATATGTAAATAAATACAACATCTAACATATATGTTGATAAGAAAACCATTGATTTGGTGTCAAATATATTATTAAGGGGGGATAGCGAAAAAGCAATCCCAATGAGGAGGAATCTTGTCTTATTTGCTATAGCTATGGTAATTGGCATAATAACCGCTGATATTACCAAAAGTATGTCATATATTTTGGCGGTATCGCTATTTCTTGGCTTAATCGCAATCATACTTATACGAAAAAACCAAATCCTTATTCTGTCGTTAAGCGGAATACTGCTTTTTTATATAATCGGGGCAACCAGGTACATATATGATATTAAATCAATTACAGGGAAATTTGAGAAGTTTAATGAAAAGGATGTTACGGTGGTGGCTGTAATTTGTTCAGAACCGGAATATAAAAACGGGAATTTAAGATTTGAAGTTTTGACTGAAAGTATTACAAATAAAGACATGGGAACAGATAAAGATACCCGGGGCATCATTTCCGGAACACACAATATCAAGGGTAAAATTCTTGTTACAGTAACAAACATAATAGCCGGTGCAGAGGAGATATTTGAACCAGGCCAAAAGATCCAACTGAAGGGAAAACTTACACTTCCATTGGGAAAAAGGAACCCAGGGGGCCTGGACTATAAGAAATACCTTGCAGCTTCAGGAATATCAGCAACAATGTATACCGGAAAACACAATGTTAAAATAATTGATACGAAATCAGAAGTTATTCTAAAAGCAATAGGGCATAATTTAAGAAAAAGAATTATTATGGCTGTAAACGAAAGTTTGCCTGAACAGCAGGCAGCTTTTCTCAATGCCATGCTTACTGGTTACAGGGAAGGTATTTCCGAAGAGCTGGAAGGGTATTTCAGCGATTCCGGCATAATCCATATCCTATCGGTATCAGGGCTTCACGTGGCATACATTATGATGCCCTTTATTTATATATTTAAAAAAATCGGTTTTAAAAAGAAAAATGCCAATTTAATAGTTATGGTAGTGCTTATAATGTATGTCCTGATAACAGGGCCACAGCCATCGGTCCTGCGGGCCGTTATAATGGCATTAACCGTTCTTGCAGGCCAGATTATGATGAGGGAGCCGGATACTTTGACAAGCATATCTTTTTCCTGCATTTTAATTCTCCTGTGGAGACCTCTTATGCTCTATAATATCGGATTTGAACTGTCATATGCTGCCACAGTTTCGATTGTTTTGCTAAATAAAAGTATAAATGAGGGTATAAAGAAACGGGTTAGATTGAGATTTATACCGGCTAAAGTCCGTGACAATATTTTTGGCATATTATCCACAACATTAGCGGCGCAGGCAGGAACTTTCCCGATTACTGCCGTATATTTCAATAAATTTTCCCTTATATCGGTATTTACCAATCTTTTAGCAGTCCCGCTTTCAGGTGTTATAATGGTACTGGGAATGGCAACGGCAGTATTGGGGCAAATCCATAATACCTTTGCTAAAGCATTAGGATTTGTTAATCTTCCAATGATAAATCTTCTCTTCCATATTTCTAAAATTGCGGCAGGACTGCCCTTTGCAATTTTAAGAATGATTACGCCATCAATAATTACGATTGTTTTATACTATGGATTGATATGGTTTTTATGGATGAAAAGTAAATATAATTTTAGAATTAAACCGGAATATTATACAATTCTGTTTCTTCTAATTATTACCGCCGGTGTTGTAGCAGGAATGATTCCGAAGAAACTTGAGGTTGTATTCCTGGATGTGGGTGAAGGAGACTCGGCATTCATAAAAACACCTTCCGGGAAAACGGTACTAATAGACGGAGGAGGCAAAAAGGGGGAAGAGCCGGGAAGTAGCGACAGCACAGGTAACAGAGTGATAATTCCTTTTCTGCTTGAATATGGTGTGATTAAGCTTGATGTTGTGGTTGCAACCCATGCCCATGATGACCATATAAAGGGTATTGAATCGGTACTGAGGGAAATAAGGGTAAAGAAGCTCGTAATACCGGATTATGGCAATGCGGACGGTGGTTTTGAGGAACTGTTGAATATATGTGCTGAGAGAGGTATACAGGTTGTAAAGGCTAAACGAAACCACTCAATAAAGCTTGATAGTGGTGTTAGCCTTGATATACTGAATCCTCCTGCATCATCCGCGGGAACTAATAATAAAAGTGAAATTTATTTTAATAATGCTCAAATATCTTTAAATAATACTTCCATAGTGCTAAAATTACACTATAAAGAGGTAGATATCCTTTTTACGGGAGATATAGAAGAAGAAGCGGAAAAGGAGCTTATAAGGAATATACCGGATGATGTGGGAGCAGATGTCCTGAAAGTACCACACCACGGATCTTCTACTTCGTCAACAGAGGAGTTTATTGAGTATGTTGCACCAAAGGTTGCGGTTATAAGCGTGGGGAAATATAATAATTACGGGCATCCTTCAAAAGAGGTGCTTGACAGACTTATAGCCAGGGGAACCACGGTATTCAGGACAGATCTGCATGGTGCTGTCATAATAAAGACAAACGGTAAAATCATTACGGTAAGGGTGATGCTTGAAAATGGCTTATGATAATAAAGGAATGAGCACAGGTATTGATATTTTGAAAAAGCAGATAAAAAATAATGATATAAAACCGGTATATCTGTTCTACGGCCCTGAGGAGTACCTGAAAAAATATTATGTTAATGCAATAGAAAAGTTAATACTTGAAAAAAGCACAAGAGACCTAAACAGGATTGTAATTGAAGATAATATAAGCGCCTCTATGATTATTGACAATTGTGAAAGTTATCCTGTGTTTTCCCAAAAGAAGATGCTGCTTGTAAAAAACTCGGGTTATTTTAAGGGGAGCGGGGGAAACAAGGAAGAAATTGAAAAAGTGACTGAATATTTAAAAAACCTTCCCGACTATGTATGCCTGATATTCTATGAAAGTGAAGCAGACAAACGGCTGAAAATATATAAAGCTATTGAAAGTGAAGGTTTGGTGGTTGAATTTCCGTACCAGAAACCGGCTGATCTCGTAAAGTGGGTGGTAAACGTAACGAAGGCAAACGGCAAAAAGATAAGTATGGAAACTGCGTCTATCCTGGTGGAGAAGAGCAGTGAGGATATGACTGAAATATTAAATGAAATAAATAAGCTGATAGTGTATACCGGTGAAAGGGATATCATAAGAGATGAAGATGTAATGGAGGTTTGTAACACGTCAATTAAGAGCAGGATATTTGACCTGACTGATGCAATTATAGAAAAGGATATTGTAAAGACATTAAGATATCTTGACGACTTAATCACATTAAGGGAACCCATACCTGTAATAATATATATGATTGCAAGGCAATTCAGACAGATACTTGAAGTTAAAGCCAATCTGTCAAAAGGGGTGCCCCTTAAAGATGTAGCTGCAAAACTAAAAATCCCGCCTTTTATTGCCGGAAGGATACAGAAGCAGGCAGACCGCTTTTCTTTTGAGCAGCTTAACCAGGCAATCTGTGATATTTTTGAATGCGACTTATCCATAAAGACAGGCAAAATAAGAGACAAGGCAGCAGTGGAAATGCTGATTTCAAAGTTGATAGAACAATAAAAATGGAACCAAGCAATAAGACAATTGAGTAATTAAAAAATAAACAAGCATAAGTAATGGAAAATATAAAATATGCAAAATAAAAAAGCAGGGTAAATAAGAACAAAAACAGTAGAATAATAAATAAAACGTACATTTGTACGTTTTATTTATTTACTACATTTTCTCCGGCAGCTGTTCCTGCTGCAGCGAGAACCATTTTATTATAAGCTTTCATAAGGCTGGACTTTTTTCTTGCGGCTGTATTTTTATGCAGTATATTCTTTGCTGCCGCTCTATCGAT
>ENA-OWOZ01002801-OWOZ01002801.1-bioreactor-metagenome-genome-assembly--contig:-NODE-2801-length-12446-cov-4.186272_pt1 | contig 12446 bp, 8 predicted proteins | sample MGYA00238140_ERZ651804 | MGnify/ENA primary metagenome ERZ651804 (study PRJEB26910, sample SAMN07631232) | bioreactor metagenome | isolation source: Switchgrass digestor | place: USA: Dartmouth... | reverse complement strand
TGTAATATCTTCTCCGTTCTCTTCAACAGGTCGTAAACCGCCTGACGGCTTATGTTTTCTGACTCAGCGATTTCCACATGGGAAAAATCCTGCTCATAATGGAGATCCCAAATCCTTCTTTGCTTGGGAGTTAAAAGCGGGCCATAAAAATCCGCCAACAATGCCATTCTTGCTATTCGTTCCAAAGCAAATAGCCTCCCGTAAAGGATTTTTACTTTACTGCGCTATTTTAGGCCAATTTTGCGGCTTTGTCAAGTAATTTTACTTTCTCTCGAAGATTTCGCAATAGTCTCATTTTTCCGGTCTTATTAAAAATATCTAATATGGCTCTTATATAGCCTTTTCAATTGTGATTTTTGAAAAATGCAAATTAATTAGGAAGAAAATTTTATTTTATAGAAATGATAAGAGTCTAAGCAAAAACTTGCAATCCTTAAACAAAATAGAAATGCAAAACCAAGATATTTTAAGACAGGCTTGCCGCTATCCCTTTAGCTCTCTTATCCACTTCCTGACAGACTTGTTTAATATCAATGGTTAACAGTTGCCGCTCCTGCAAAAGGATCTTTCCGTCAACTATAACTGTGCGCACATCATTGCCATTAGCCACATAAACCAAGTGAGCAGGAATGGAAAAACGAGGATAAAAACGGGGATGGGAAAAATCCACAGAAATTAAATCCGCTTTATACCCTGGCGCAAGCATGCCCAAATCATCATAGCCTAAAACCTTGGCTCCGTCCACTGTGGCCATTTGTAAAACCTCATAAGCCGGTAGAACGGTCACACCCTTGATAAGCTTTTGTTGGAAAGCGGCGGAACGCATTTCCTCAAACATATCCAGGTTGTTGTTGCTGGAAGTACCGTCGGTGCCTAATGCAACATTTATACCTTTTTTCTGCATTAACGGTACATTGGCTATACCACTGCCCAGCTTCAGATTGCTTGTAGGATTATGGGCAACACTTACCCCTTTACTTTTTAATATATCCATATCACTGTCGGACAAATGAACACAATGGGCAGCTATTACAGGAACATCAAATACACCGGTCTTCAGGCATATTTCCGCCGGGTTCATGCCGTATCTTTTGATTCCATCTTCTCGCTCCTTCACGGTCTCAAGCAGATGAATGTGAATACCGGTACCGAGTTCCTTTGCAAGCTTTGCCGATTCAGTAAGTCCCACTTCATCGCACAGATAAACCGAATGAATCTCAACATACACTTTAATTCTGCCGTTAGCCTTGTTATGCCAGTTCTTAAAGTATTCAACGCATACCGGTATCTGGTTTCTAACCATTTCCTCTTCACTACCTATAAATTTAAAGGCGTTTCTGCATAAATTAGCCCTCATTCCGATATCTTCAACAACTTTAGCAACAGTATCCATATGATAATACATATCGGTAAAAGTGGTGGTACCGGTCTTTATCATCTCTGCTATTGCAAGCATTGTTCCCCAATATATGTCTTCTTCAGTCAACTTGGCTTCCACCGGCAAAATGTGATTAAATAGCCACTCCTCTAATGGCAGGTCATTGGCATAGTTTCGCATGATAGTCATTGCACTGTGGGTATGGGTATTGACAAGTCCCGGCATTGCAAGCTTATTTCTACCATCTATCACATAGTCGGCTTTAAATTCCCAAAGCTTCTCCTCATCGGTACCAATAAAATAAATTTGATTTTCTTTTATAGCTATATTGGTATTTTTAATAATTTCGCAACTTTCATCACAAGTAACGACATCGATGTTTTTTATAAGTATGTTCACTTTATACCTCTTTTCTAAAATGTTATAAAGTCAACCCGGTAATGACCCTTTCTAAAAAAACAAATCTTTAGAAAGGGCATACCGGAAGTATAATACAAGCTTAATTCCAGCTATTTAAATACTTTTTCTGTTCCTCTGTCAGTTCATCAATTTTTACGCCCCAGGATTTGAGCTTCATATTTGCCACTCTTCTGTCGATTTCTTCAGGAACATCAATAACTTTATTTCCAAGTTTGCTATAATTATTTACCATATACTCTGCAGACAAAGTTTGAAGAGCAAAACTCATATCCATGATTTCAGCCGGATGGCCGTCTCCTGCTGCAAGATTTACCAATCTTCCCTCTGCCAGCACATTAATCCATCTTCCGTCTTCCATCTTGTAGCCCATAATGTTTTTCCTCTGTTCCTTCTTTTCCACAGCCATAGCTTCAAGCTCAGGCAAGCAGATTTCCACATCAAAATGTCCGGCATTACACAAAATTGCGCCGTCTTTCATAACCTTGTAATGGTCACTGTGAATTACTCTATTGCATCCTGTAACGGTAATAAATATATCACCGTATTTTGCAGCTTCATTCATAGGCATAACTTTAAATCCGTCCATTATTGCCTCAGCGGCTTTTATTGCATCAACTTCGCAAACAATAACATTGGCACCCAAACCTTTTGCTCTCATTGCAATACCTTTTCCGCACCATCCGTAGCCTATAACCACTACATCTTTACCTGCCACAATAAGGTTTGTGGTTCTGTTTATTCCGTCCCAAACCGATTGACCGGTACCGTATCTATTGTCAAAAAGATATTTGCAATAAGCATTATTTACAGCTATCATCGGAAACTTCAACGCTCCATCTCTTTCCATGGCCTTTAGTCTTATAATACCTGTGGTTGTTTCCTCGCATCCTCCCATAATATGGGGAACCAACTCAGTCCTTGTTGTATGTAAGAGGTGAACCAAATCTCCTCCGTCATCAATTATTATATTTGGCTTGTATCCAAGAGCTTCATTTATATGCTGTTGATACTCTTCTTTTGTGGCTCCATACCACGCATATACACTAAGTCCGTCCTTTACCAAAGCTGCAGCCACATCATCTTGTGTGGAAAGAGGATTACTTCCGGTCACAGAAACTTCTGCTCCTCCTGCTGCAAAAACTTTTGCCATATAGGCTGTTTTGGCTTCAAGGTGAACAGATATGGAAACTCTTACTCCATAAAAAGGCTTAGTTTGAGAAAATTCTTCCTCAAGGCTCCTTAAAATAGGCATGTTCTTTCTTACCCATTCGATTTTTTGCTTTCCGGATTCGGCTAAATTAATATCGCGAATTGCACTATTCATCTGTTACTTACCTCCAAATTTTAAATTAATAGTATTATTTAATCCTTACTCATGCATTTTATATTAAAAAATTCTGTCCTCTATAAATAAGCTACCTATGATTTCTCAAAGTATTAGAAAGCAAAAGTAAAATACTTTTACATATAAATACTGTTTTTATACCGGCCACATTTCTATAACTTTTTTTACAACACAAGTGAAATTCTTTTCAGCTTGCTTTGCTGTTTGCATAACCTCTTCATGATGCAGAGGCTGATCTAAAATACCGGCTGCCATGTTGGTAATACAAGATATTCCCATAACCTCCATTCCTGCATGTCTAGCAGTTATTACTTCCGGTACGGTGGACATTCCAACTGCATCGGCTCCTAATATACTCAAAGCCCTTATTTCGGAAGGAGTTTCATACATAGGACCTTTAGTGAAGGCATAGACACCCTCCTGCATTTTTACTCCCACTTCCTCTGAAGCTTTTTTAAGCAGTTCTCTTAAATTTTTGCTGTAAGCCTCAGTCATATCCGGAAAACGGAGACCGAACTCGTCAAAGTTTTTACCTCTCAGAGGAGAAGGAGCAAAAAAGCTTATGTGGTCTTTTATTATCATCAAGTCTCCGGGCTTAAAGGACTTGTTGATTCCACCGGCTGCATTGGTAACAAGAAGCCGGTTAATGCCAAGCAGTTTAAAAACCCTTATGGGTATAACCACTTGTGAAACATCATACCCTTCATAATAATGAAAACGACCTTGCATAGCTATTACTTTCTTCCCGGATATTTCTCCGCACACAAGTTTCCCGGCATGTCCTTCAACCGTTGACACCGGAAATCCCGGTATGTCCTTATAATCTATTTCAATTTTGTCAGTTATATCGTTCACAAGAGGACCTAATCCTGAACCTAAGATAATTGCAATCTTTGGCTCACAATTTAATTTACTTTCAATATATCGGGCACTCTTTTTCAAATCTTCATAACTGTACATAAAATTCCTCCTGACATTATTAATATACTTATTTTTAAATTCTATAAGCACATTTAAAAATACTTTAACCTATTCTTACAGTTCGAACTCTTTAAATCAATTTTTAAGGGATATTTACAAATATAGTTTGATATAGATTGTCTAATATTTTTATTAAATATACCATAAAAAAATGCTAAAGAAAACAAAGTAAAATAAAAAAAGCTATGCCTACCCTTTGCATAGCTTTCTTATATAATTTTTTCAAAAACTTTTGTCTAAGCATCACCCAAAGTAATCTTCTTTTGCTCATCACAGGCTATTACTTTTCTTTTATTGTCAAGTTTTGTTACAAGCATTACTTTTGCATTCCATAGATCAACTATATGTTTTAAAGTCTCGTAGGCATAGCTTATATCCAATTCCCTGCCGTCATAGGCATGCTCTAAAATAAGCATATTATCGGTTTGAACCCATTCTATGACTTTTATTACCGGAATACTTGACATTCCCGCATTGTTTGCTATTGTATTACGAACTGCCTTCCATCCCTCTTCGTCAGAAACATTTGTTATTATATAATTGTTTCCCAATTTTACATATTCAAAAAGATTCATTTCTTCACACAGTTCTTGTGTAAGATATCTTCTGATAAACGACTGATCCCTTTCAACCTCTCGGATTTCAAATATCTTCTTCAAGTCACCGTTGTTTTTATTCTTAATATCTTCAAAAATTTTAAAACCTATATAATAAGGATTTAGCTGGCCAAGAAGAGGTCTTATAACCTGATTGTGGCGTTTTAAAAATTCAATATGCAAACCCTGGGGAAGATTTAATTCATTGAGTATTGTATAATGCCAGAAACTTGCCCAACCTTCATTCATTATTTTAGTTTCAATTTGAGGAATAAAGTACAAAGTCTCTTCCCTTACAATGTTTAAAATATCCCTTTCCCAATCTGCCAGTTTGCCATAGTTCATTATAAACCAAAGTATATCCTCTTCAGGTTCAAAAGGAATTTTTTTAAAGTCAGGCAGAGGTTCTTCCTCTTCTCTTCTAGGCTCCAACAAACTATATTCATTCTTAGGTTTTGCCAGCTTTTTTAAAGCCTCTTTCTTCTTCTCCTCATCGGATATTCTCTTTTCTCCTATTGTCCTCGATACCTGATATCTAATGGCATGGGCAGCATTTAAAATCTTCTCAACTTTTTCATAGCCAATGCCCGGGTCCTGGATATATTCCCGTATCCTGTCGGCATGATTCTTAAACATTTCCACGGTGTTTTCCGCCCGTGTACCCAGTTTAAACAGCCTGTTATTCTTAAAGAAATCATTATGCCCGTAAACATGAGCTATTGTAAGTATCTGTAAAAGCAATGTGTTATCCTTCATCAAATATGCAAGGCAAGGATTAGAATTAATTACCATTTCGTAGGGCAGTCCTGTCAAATTGTATCTATGCAGTGTTTTAGTTCTCTCATAGCGCTTTCCATAACTCCAATGAGGGTAATGAGACGGCATTCCCACATAAGTCTCATAACCGATCATATCTTCGAAACTACAAATTTCGAATTCCTGCTCATAATAGTCCAGGCCGAATTTCTTGGCAACTTCTTCAATTTTTTCATTCCATTCAAGTAACTCACTCATGCTATAATCAGCCATAGTTTCACCTCCCGGAGCCGGTTAATCTTCAAGAACAGCCTTATTCTCCTTCTTTTTCAAGGAGCTTTTTCAGACCGGGCAAGATGTCTTCCTTTTTTGACATTGTAACAATAGCAAAATTCTTATTATTTATATTCTTTTGAAATTCGCTTTTTATTGTGCTAGGTGACGAGTAATAACTGGGTACAATTTCACCATACCCGAATAAATTACATATTTCACACAGTTTCTGCGCATATTCCACTGCTTTTTTATTATCCTCCGACCAATTGTCTCCATCACTGCAGTGAAAAGCATAAATATTCCAACTTGCAGGATTATATCTTTGCTCAATTATTTCCAGAGCCTTTTCATAACCGCTGCTGATATAGGTTCCGCCCGATTCACCCTTGTGAAAGAACTCATCTTCATTTACTTCCTTTGCGGAAGTGGTATGGGCAATAAAAGCAACTTCAACATTGGAATACTTAAGTCTGACAAACTGGTAGAGAAGGAAATAAAAACTTCTTGCTAAATATTTCTTTGTCTGATCCATTGATCCGGAAACGTCCATAATACAAATAACCACTGCATTGAAGTCCTTTTTGCGGTCTTCCCGGACTCTCCGGTATCTCAAATCATCTTCCATAAAGGGAAATCTCTTTCTTTCCTGCTCGGTATCACTATTTAAAACATCCTCATCGGTATTTTCAGCTACATCTATTTCCTTTTGAGTGCGCAAAAATGCCTGTTTTCTTTTTATCTTTTCTATTACCGAACGCCTCTTTGCCAGCCTTGGCGGGATACCCTTACGCTGATATCCTAAGTTTTTAAAACTCCTTACTGATTCTATCTCTGCCATTTTCTTTCTATCAATGTCCGGAAGGTTTAAATCTTCAAACAGATAATTAATCAATTCTTCAATAGTGACCTCTGTCTCGTAAATGTCTTCCCCTTCCTGATTTCCTGCTTGACCTTCACCACTGCCGCTTTTTCCTGCTTTCTCCTGACCTATTCTGTCTCCCCGCTTTTCACTGCCATCGCCTGAACCGGCAAAAGTACCATTGTTTCCATATATAAACTGATATTCTTTAATTCCTTTTATAGGTATTTTGATCTTTTTATCCTTACTTTGACCAATAATACTCTCTTCAGCAATTATATTTCCAATATTCTTCTTTATAGCTTCCTCTACCAATTCCCTATGCCGCCGTCTATCTTCGGCTGATCGGTCTTTTCCGTTATTGACAAACTCCCTGAATATTGCCATTCATATCACCCCTTTAGTATATGCCGGATTCAAGAAAGGGGCTTAATCCTTCCAAAGGTTGTTTGCGGCATATTTTAAAATTACATTGCAGCAGTGGTCGCAATATCCGTTTTTCTTCATTTCTTCAACCATGGCATCATATTTTTCACTCTGTTCCTTATCTCTTACCTTTGCCTGAGTAATAACTCTGCTAAGTTCTCTTACCGATGAAGTAAGCTTTTTCTCAATAGCTTCTTTTAAAGGTTCATAGCTGTTAAAATCAAGCTTTCCGCCACTTCTTAAGACATAGAACATATAGGCTGTGACATCCGATCTAAACCCTTTGGCTGCAGTATCGGTAATTCCTATTTGCTCTTCTATGGATCTTAAGAACTTTTCGTCGGGTTCAAGCTCCTCACCGGTATTTTTATCCTTTATCTTTGTCTTATTGACATAAGCTTCCGCATGGTCAAGATAATTGTTGAACAAACTCTCTGCCTGTTCCCTATACCCATGGATGAAGGCCTTGGTTATTTCTTTTTCCAGTATCTTGTTATACTCTTTTCTAATGCTGTCCTGTATAAATCTCAAATACTTTTCTCTTTCATCTTCACTTATTGCCAGTTCTTTAACTGCTTTAACCAGTGTCTCCATAACCGATATAGGATTGATGCAGTTGTGTTCCGATTCGGAAAGAGTAGTGTCCAAAGCTTTCATGATAAATCTCGTAGAAATTCCTGTCATTCCTTCCCTTGGAGCTTCTTCCTTTAACTCAAAAATATCTATTTTTCTTGTCATACCCTTTTCTACAATTTCTTCACCGTTATATATCTTGAGTTTAGTCATGGGGTCTACCTTGTTTGACGGCGCCAATCTTGTAAGAATTGCAAACATTGATGCAATTTGAATGGTATGAGGAGCTATATGAGCGCTGAACTTACTCTTTTTAAGTATTTTTTCATATATTTTAATTTCTTCATTAAGCTCTAAGCAGTAAGGAACTTCAATCTTTACAATTCTATCCAAAATAGCCTCATTGGTATGATCCGATTTAAATTTGTTCCATTCGGCTTCATTGGAATGGGCAAGGATAATACCGTCAAAATATATCATAGAACCTTTTCCCGGCGACGGAATAGATTTTTCCTGCGTTGCTGTAATCATTGTATGGAGATATTCGGTTTCATTTTTAAACACTTCAATAAATTCCACAATTCCTCTATTGCCAACGTTAAAGGCCCCGTTTAACGATAGCACCCTTGGGTCGTCTTCAGCATACAAATCTATTTTAGAAATATCAACACTTCCAATAAGCACTGATGTATCCTGATTATTCGGGTCCACCGGCGGAACAACCCCTATTCCTTTCCTAGATCTTATTGAAAAATTTACTGTTTCAACAGGGAATTTTTCATATTCTCCATTGTACTCATTTTTCAGCCTGTAACGGCATATCGGACATAAATCTCCTTCTATTCTAACATTAAGTATTTCTTCAAACTCTCTTCTTAAATGCTTTGGCACAAGGTGTAAAGGCTCTTCCCTCATAGGACAACCTTTCAAAGCATATATGGGATCGCTCTTTTCTAAGGCCTTTTTCAAAGCCTCCATCAATGAAGATTTTCCGGCCCCAACCGGGCCTACAAGATACAGAACCTGCCTTGATTCTTCCCCTGCCATCGCCGCAGAATGAAAATATCTTACTATCTTCATTATGGTTTTATCTATTCCAAAAAAATCGTCAGCAAAGAATTTATACTTTTTTATGGTGTCATTACCATATATCCTACGCAATCTAGGATTTTCATCGGTTTTTATTACCTCTACTCCCGGTTCGGTAATCATCTTATACATTCTCTGATGAGCCAGCATTGGAATCTCAGGGTTTTCTTTAACTATTTCAAGGTAATCGAGAAAGGTTCCTTCAAAATGCTTAGCCTTGCGTTCTTCCCTATCCTTTCGGATTATACTTGAGAAATCGAGTTTTTCCATAATTATGCCCCCTTTTCTTTCCATAGGATTTGGATAAATACAACCAATTATCCCAAACAACAAATATTGGACAATTTTTTGCTAACTGCTTAATATAGTTACTAAAAAACTCATTAATTTATTTCAAAAATCATTCATATTAAGTTATAAAATTTCTTACTTTTATCAAAATTGCCCAATAGAACTATTTATTTGTTATATTCCACAATAATACAGCTTTAATCATAAATTTCATATCTGTATTATTATAAAGACCTACTTGAAAAGACACTTAAGTTAATATATTATATATGTTACACAGAAAGATTTTCATTGGTGAACATTTTACTTATATCTATTGTATTTTAACATCTATAATTCATAATATTACCAAATTAAATATAAAATACTATCATATATTAATTTTAACGTCATTGTTATTTTTTGGCTGATTACCCTTTCACTAGATATAGCTAATCTTTAATCGATTTTAGGAAATACATTGCACTAAATTTTTTGAATTATAAATATTAATACAGAGCTTCGTTGCTGTGGAAGGAAAAATCCGGTTAAGTAACTGAAAATATAAGGATTTTTCCGGACTTTAAAGTTTAGAGATAAACCATTTCAAAGGTCTAATTTTTACAGATTTGCTAATTTAATTATATCATACATATATTCAAATATCTAGAATTTTATATGCCACATTTTACTTAAACAAGTGTACTAAATTTAGTGGTATAATAATATATAACATTTTTGAAGCGTATTTATAAACATCAGGAGGATAAAATGAAAGTTTTTACAAAAGTACTCAAACATACTTTATTTGTCACAACAATACTTTTAACAGGACTTCTCCTATTTACTTCTATTTTATCTTTCAATATAAATAATACCCTTATGAATTCCAAATACCATGAAACATTACTTACCAAAAATGATGTCTATAACTACGTTAATGACCTTATTAGCTCTTCTTTAAAAGATGTTCTTAAAAATTTGGAAACAGAGGAATCCAGCACTCAAAATGCAGAGTTGGTTAAAATCCTTAAAAATACAACGTCCCCTGAAATGATAAATTTGAATATAAACTCCATTACCCAGCAAATTTTTCAATATTTTCGAGGTGAAAGAAAAAACCTGCCCGACCTTTATATTGATATGAACACGCCATCGAACCAAGAGGAATCGGGCCAAGTCTATATTAATGGAGATAACTCTCATATATCGGAACAGATAAAAAAAATAAATTTGCAGTCTATTCTATTGACTTTAAACAGAACTGATATATTGGATCAGCTTAAACTCATTAAATTCGTTTATTTTGTAGCATCACATATTACAGGGCTGTCAATATTTTTTTCAGCTTTAATGCTTTTGGTCATTTCATTGCTTTACAAAAAAACCGATGTAATTATCAAGTGGCTGGTTTCAGCTCTGTTAGTCTGCGGAATTTTCAGCCTTGCTTTTTCAACAGCACTATTTATTTACTTAAACAGAGTATTACCCAATAGCATATATTTTCTCACTATGGCTCTGCCGCTTAATTCGGAAATGATTTTATCCTACATCAGAGATTTATTATCTCCTTTATCGATGTTTTGCCTTATACTGGGTATTATTTTTTCCGTTTTTTCCCTTTTACTTTATTTCTACAAGGCAAAATTTTTCAAATTATTAAAAGTTGTTAAGGCTCTTGCCTCAAAACTTCCTTTAAAATCAAAGAAAATGTTAAAGTATGGAGTTACAGCTTTAGTCCTTGTTTTTATAGTATTCGGAATGGGCTTTAATCTCTATGCTTTTAAAAGCGGCTATGACTCCAATAATTTCTCGAGTGTTGTATCGAGACTTACAAATACAAATACTGTTACACAGGTTATATCTGCAAAGGACGATACCATCTACACCCTGCAGGTAAAACTCAAAGATGCTGCAACCGATGCCCCCGTACCAAATATAAAAATATCGGTATACGGCCAGTCAAAAACACCCGAAAAATATTACAACACCTCAGAAATTACCGACGAAGACGGTTCTGCCAAGTTTATACTCGGTAAAGGAACATTTCACCTTAGTTTTACATCCCCTGCATTGGATAACGAGTATACCTTGCCTGCACCTTTCTTTTATGAGATAAAGTCAGCAGGAATTACAATTTTAACCGTCAATGTAGAAAAGAACAAGCCTAATGACGGAATTGCTGAAATTGAAGTATTGGACGAAGAAAATAATCCTGTTAAAAACATAGAGCTATATTTAGGTGAAGAAATCGAAATTGAAATGGAAGAAGACGAAGAGCTGGATGATGCCACTTCTCCTTCTACAGACACTAAGACAGCAAAGTACTATTCAATAACAAACAACAAAGGTGTTGCAGTATTTAAGCTTCCTCCCGGCAAATATAATGTAGGATTTTCCGAATCGAAGTTTCCGGAAGATTATGTAATTCCTGAAAATTTTGAAATAAATATTTCTTCCGATTATGTTACCAGATATACAATAAGAATCACAAATAAAATTGATGAATCCCCTATTGAATCCTCCGAAGAATAGATTAGTTTGTGTAACAGTTCCAGCAAATTTTGAATAATATATAAAGTAGTGTAATTATGTAAATAGTGTGATAAAAAGGAGGATTCATGTTATGTTACCCTATTATAGCTATCCCTTTGTGGTACAAAATACAGGCAGTTTTAACCAGCCTACAACATATAATCCATATATGCCTCCGGTAGTTAATCCTGTTTCACCATACCAAAATCCTAATATTATGCCTTATGCACCACAGACATTGCCGCAATATCAATATAATAACAGTCCAATATTTGAGAACCTTGAGACTGAAAACACCAATGACATAAATTATCCGAACGTTCAGGAGCGGCAACCGGATCCGATTTTGAGTGACAATCCTGCAAGACCTAGCATTACATTGTTCAAAGAGCTTACCGGTTATCCAAACTACGGCAATCCCAGCGGTAATGCGGATATATTGTATACAGGAAACAGAGGTACCTGGACTTTCCAAATTCCTGCATACCTATTGGTACAGGGAAACTTAAGAGCTCAAATAGTAATCCGTGCAGTACTGGATGACCATCAAAACGTTCCGGTTAACAACTATTCTGCAAGAATAACCGTCAACGGAACAGTAGTTCACAACGGAAGGCTTCAACTTGAACATGGCCGTCCTGTTGGCCAAAGATTTACCAACTGGAGAAGTCTGACTTTTAATGTTCCTAATCTTAGGAGAACTAACAGGATAGTTATCGAAAATACTTCAAGAACCGGACCTGACGACTGGATAGCTTTTGACTGGATGGAATTGAGAATCATTCCAGGATAAGTTTGATAAACTTTGGACTTCTCAATTTTTATACTAACTTGGACTAAATATAAAATTATACAGTACATCTTAAATCATGACCACCCGTAAAACGGGTGGTTTGCTCAGCCCTATAAGGGCGTGTTACTGGCCAGCGCCTAAAGACGCTG
>ENA-OWOZ01002788-OWOZ01002788.1-bioreactor-metagenome-genome-assembly--contig:-NODE-2788-length-12462-cov-50.951151_pt1 | contig 12462 bp, 9 predicted proteins | sample MGYA00238140_ERZ651804 | MGnify/ENA primary metagenome ERZ651804 (study PRJEB26910, sample SAMN07631232) | bioreactor metagenome | isolation source: Switchgrass digestor | place: USA: Dartmouth... | reverse complement strand
GTACCAAGCGCTATATGAGCATGATACATCTTGAGGCCCTGGATGTCATGACTGATTCACAGGTAACTGCTGGCTAGGTGATGACTACCAAGCGGGTTATGAATTTGCGAAAAATTCTTGACGGTACCCCTTGCAGGAGCAGGAGCCATCCTCACAAATCCAATGCAATGGTATGACTGGGATATTTGCTTCTGCGTATTTTAATGCTGCGTCCATCATTGTCACTTTCAAATTCTCACCTCCTGTCGTGCTGAAATAAATTGAGCCCGACAAATAGTTTTTTAAGACTATCTGCCAGGCTCTATAGGTGAGTCATTCGCTCCCTTTGCGGCTCTGTGCCAGATTTATTCACTTTTTACCCCGCCTTTTTCTCCAGCTTTACTTCAAAGACCTTTCTGCATACCGGGCATTTGATTTCAACATCAGCGTAATCGGCATCAAATACCCTGTGATTGCAGTGAGGGCAGCGGACTGTGTACTGTTTCTTACTCACCATCCCTCACCTCCGGTTTCTTAGGCTTCATGAGGCTTGCCATCTTCATCATCACAGGCTCTAAAATCTCTCCAACCATGTAATGAACCATTGGTGAGTAATTCTCCTTTGTTTCGTCAAACAACTTGGATAGAAGGTCGTAGAGATTTTTTATGTCCTCGTCTGTGGCATCTGCGGTAGACACTTCAATAAAAATCTTGGTACCGTCACGCTTGGCGATATGGTCGCTCACATACTTCTCCAGAGCGTATCTTGCTATGCTTGATGTGGTAACACTTGCCTCCGGCATCTGAGCCTGAAGCTCATCAATGATGGCATCCAATTCATCCGACTGCCTTTGTGTAAGCCTTACCCGTAACATACTATCCTTTTCTGTAGACATCATTGCACCTCCTGTATTTCTTGTTGGTTTAATTGTATCACATTGTAATACATATTGTCAAGCATAGATAAGAAAAAAGGCCACATCAGACGAAACTGTGTGACCTTAAAAAGACACCTATTCTTCTAACTTATAGACTTTTATTGCTTTATGATTACCATATTCAAAGACATAAACTCTTTCACATTTAGGACAACGCCATACATCGATTTTAGGGTGTGGTATATTAATTGAATCAATTTCACCCATATTAATTATATCATCCCATTCCCTATCAGTATATACTCTTAATTGGATGTCATTAGGAGCCATACTATTGGATAATATTTCTCCACACTTACATTGCATTCTCATAAATTATTACCTCCTAATAATACCGTCAACAGTCCAAATCTCAACTTGACCTGGTAATACTTTATTTTGATAAGTGCCTGCAGCTCGATTGAGTATTTGGTTTGCCTGTTCAGCAGTTATTCCAACATTTCTTGCATCAATAATAACTGCATCTGCACCTTGTTTAAACGCATCTGTAATCCTAGTAACCGGAGTATTTAGACTTGTTCCATTTAATGTTTTTAATTCTGTTTTTACCCCATTTATTATAAAATCAGGTGTGCTAACCCCTTGAACATTGGAACGCGGAATTATTTCAACATTCTTACCCTGTGAAAGCAAATCATTTACAACCTTTCTTTCTGCTGATGTTAACCCATCCAATGAACCTGTAAGTTTACCTACAGTACTACGCGTTCCCTCTAATCTATTATACGCCCACCCGCATACCAGTGCATAGAAATACTCTCCGGTATGGTATTGCTCCATGAAATCAAGAATAGCCGCTAAGGTTTTATGCTCTTTTTCCCATTTTATTTTTTCATTACATTTTTTAATAACTACATGAATGATTTCAGAAGTGATAGCCCACCGGTGATAATCAATATATTCTATATTTTTAGAAGCGTGTATTGCATCCAGGGCTATTGTGGTATAATGGTCAAGTTCTCCTGTCTGATATAACCCCAAGGCATACTGAATTGCCTTTCTTTCTTCGATTGATAAATCGAGAAATTCAATATAACCATTACTCGTATTTCGAATTTTTTTCTCTATACTTTGCAGGTATAAAGGTATTCTTTTCTTCCAAGTTGCTGCTGCTTGTCTTCTTAATTCTTCCTCAATAATGCCTTTGATAACTTTCTCATCAATAAATGTTGGATCAATAAATGTTGCTGTGGTGTCTACTATTGAATATTTTACCCGAATATAATCTAACCTGTTTATTATCAGTTCATCAGTAACACAGTTAATATTCATCCCTAACCCACGACATAATATTTCTTTTTGTGCTTGACTTAATGACCAATAATATATACCTCCAGAAGTTATTACTTGTTGCGCCAGTTCATAAAGGTTAAGAATAAGTTGTTTATCTATAAGCCAAACGTCAGGATCCCCGAAGATAAAATCTGTCCCACTTATAGATTCATAACCTGTCTTTTGCTTATATTCCTCCCACGCATATGTATACCCTTTTTTGACTTGAATCAATAGCTCTCGTAGCTTTTCATCTTTTTCATATCTAAGCAGCTCTTCTATAACACTGTTTTTCTCACTCAACAGCTTGGCAATATGGTAAGTCGGATATATTTCACCTGCTATGATCTTTTGCTCGACCCGTAAGATTTCATCCAGCTTTGCCATCGCCTCCTGTTGTTTTTTTTCGATTTTCTGCTCGTCGGCTACTCCTGCTTCATTTATCAGGGCAGGGATAAGCCCGGCTGCCAGCAATGCGGTAACCCTTCCAGTACCCAGTTTTATGTTCAAATTTCCCACTGCAAGCCTGCTGCCTATTGCGGTTGATACGCCCGTTACCCTGTATATCCCGCTTAAAGCCTTCTGTAATGACAGGTTGAGTGAAAAGCGTATGGTGCTTTGCGCTATCATACGGGCCAGTTGACTTTCGTTATTCCGATACCCAACAGCAGCATTGTGTGCTTCCTGTGACAGGGTATACAACTCCCAGGAAGCTTCTTCCGCATGCCTGTGCATCCTTTCCAACACTTCACGTATCCTCCGGGTGTCTGCACGTACATAGCTCTCGTGATATTTTGCTTCCACCTGCCAAAGGAGGTTCATCACCGTTCTGTATATATGTCTTTCACAGTCTTCTATATCCATGCTGAACCTTTTTATTTGTTGGGACAACTCCTCTATCCTGTCGGGATCAATGCGTATTTTCATTGTCCTCCGACCTCTTGATTAATAGATATCATCATATAATGAGCCTCTTACAGTTACCTCAATGCTGTTCAGTTCCTTATGCCCTTTCAATACTCCCTGAAATCACCGTTCAGCCTGGAAAGGTCGATATCCCCAAGCCATGCTTTTGCATAATATGTTCCGTCCGGCATGTGCGCATGGATGTATAGCTTCTCCGGATTTTATTTGTCAACTTCAATAAGCTGAATCTCCGATATACAGGTATCGTTGTACTTGCTGCCTTCATAGATATCCAGTATTTTTATCGTTACATCCCTTGTTTCCTTTGCTTCTCCAAAATCAAGCATCTGAAAATCCAGGGTATTGTCCTTGAGGTCAAAAGTATAGCTCGTTCCGTCTGACAGTATAACTTCGACCGTTTTTACCCGGTTGTTTGCCTTATATATTTCTTTGTTTTTTGCATAACCATTGATTATTTTTATTCCCTTAAGTTGTATAGGCTCAAGGTAATAGGTTGGAAAATAAAATTGGGTCAGGTCTATTTCAGGTATTTTCACTTGTCTGCATTTATATATCTTTATCCATTCGCCTATACCGCCTTCATATTCGTCAAATTCCAATTCATCATAGATAAGATAATCAATACTATCTGACCAAGCCGTTTCAATATTATTGTCTATAACATAGGAAACGTTATTGCATGAACTAATAGCTGCATATTCGCCGGTCGATTCTACAGGAAAGCAATATCTATTTGCATCATTATCGAAATTATTACTGACATAAATCCATTGAAGTGGAATCATACCGTATTTTCCGTGTTTACTAGCATATATCGGTGCAACTTGTATAAGTTTATCAGCAGCTAAATCTTTTATATATAAGCCTTCTTTATATCCGCATTCTTTATATAACCAATGCCTGCCGTAATATAACGGAAAAAACGGTTCAGCAAAATCACCCAAACAATATGCAACATATCTTCCGTCAGGGGACATCACAGGTTCATAGAAATATTGGCCTATTGAAACAATTTCTTTTGTATTCAAATCATAATAGAAAGAGCCATTGATGGTATAATACAATATTTTTGCCGAAGGATGCCATTGTGTCAAATATGCATCCTCTGCATGCAGATTAATTTCATCAAGAATTTCTCCAGATAATATATCATAAATACGCAATTTTTTGGTTAAATTAATCGTTTCTGTTGTTGCTATTTTTGCTCCATCGGGCGAAATTAACATTCTGGGAGTAGCTATTCTTTTGTCTGGCAAACATTCAATTACTGTTTGATTTTTTATATCTGCGCGAATACCCCCAGGCAGCAGCAAATATTCAAAATTGGGGGTTGAAGCAATATCGTCAATATATCCCTTTGTTCTGAATTGATACAATACCTTTTTGTTAATGACATCATAAACTTCAACAATTTTATCATGGGCCTCAGGAGGATTGTCATATACAAGCAAAACCTTCTGTCCATCCTCAGATATCCTGGAAACATTCGGCTGTAATTCTTTTGGCACAATATTGCTTACGGAAATTTCATAAAAGCCTTTTACATTATCTAATTCGTGAACATCTATAAGATAATTCGTAATTGGATAATAGTGAATATCACCGAGCGGTATAAGTTTAATCTTCAGAAGATATTTACCTTTATTATTTGCTAAATCATAATTATTTATGTTAATAGTATACTCTGGCTTTTCAGGAGGCCATACAGTTATTGAAACCATTTCACTTTCAATTGATTTATCAATGTTAGAACCTCCTGTACCGCTGCTATTAACGGTATCTCCTTTATTGTGGGTATCAGTTTCGTCATTTTTGATGAATGGTATATTCGTTATAAAACCCTGGTTATTTCTATTATCAGCTACATTGCAGCTTGTTACTAACAGGACACATGCAATGAGTAATATATGCTTCAACGATTTCATAGCTTAATTACTCCTTTTTATTTCCCATAATAATATCAACAGCCTCTTTAGAGCGGTACATTTTAATTAATTCGGAAGGATCATCCAAAGTTCTGTCGATTACCATAGCTCCGTTTATTTGTGGTAGACTAGCAGGTTCGCCCTTTATCTTCTGATCAGATTTTTTATAACTTTTTGGATTGGGTAATCCCTTACTTAAACCGCTCGCTTTCATGAAATCAATATAGTCTCTTGTTGATATTGTTATGCATCCTGTCGATGATTGTTTACCAGGCTCTATATTTTCCCACCCTGGATGTATGTCACAACCTGTTCCTTGCTCATTACCTATGAGTCTATATGTATCAATCTCATCACCTTTTCCTTCTGAAGGTCCATAGTTATTGCCTGTAGCAAAACCAACATATCTTTGATGCTTGCCTCCACCACTATAATCTGATTGAATGTAATATACTCCTGGTTTTACAGTCGATACGGTATTATTATGATTATACCATTGATGAGGGTTATCTGGGAGAGTGCTTGCATTTGGACTCAAAAACTCTATCCTGCCGTCAATCACCAAAATAGCCATTGCTCCAAATCTTCCTCTACTATGCATTAGTACCCTTTCTCCCTTGGGGTCATAATATGATTCATCTTCATATACATTTAGTTTTCCTACATATTCTCCCGCACCCTCAAAAAACAGTATAATTGGATCACCTTTATTGAGACCTATGATTATCTCATTGTTTGCATAATTGTTTATCAACCATAGCGCTTTAATTTGCTTCTCACCATATTTATTGTCCATTATGTGATACTTCTCAATGCATTCATATATCTCTTTCCTTGAAACCAATATGTTGTACGACCAATCGGCATATCCACTTGGTCGTCCTGAATATGTGTCGACAAAGGTTCTGTTTTGAATAGAGGCGGTTATAACACCTGCCAGCCTTTTTCCTTCATCAATTAATTCATCTATATCCTTTTTTGTTATCCCTTTCCCTTTTGTCGGATATGTGCTTTTCAATTTTTCCAAATTGTAATATATCACTTGTGTTTCCAGGTTCTTTGACAATACCAGCTCTATGGACAGTTTCTCTATTTGCTCTTTATATTCTTCAGGTATTTCAGTTACATATCCCATCCGTACAAGCATTTCCTCAAGCTTTTTAAGTTTGTATTCACTCCAGGCCCCTGGTACTCCTTCCTTGACCTGCTTGAGTAATTCTCGAAGTTTCTCATCTTCTTCATACATAATCAATTTGTCGATAGCACTTTCTTTCTCGCTCAACAGCTTGTTCAACAGAACGGCAATATGACCAGTCGGCTGTATTTCACCAGTTGCGATCTTCTGATTAAGGCGTATGATTTCATCCAGCTTTGCCATCGCCTCCTGTCGTTCCTTTTCCTGCTCGTTATTTGTCCCCAGTTTATTTATCAAGGTAGGTATAATCCCGCCTGCCAGCAATGCGGTAACACTTCCAGTACCCAGTTTTAGGTTCAAATTTCTCACCGCAAACTTGCTGCCTATTGAGGTTGATACGCCCGTTACCCTGTATATCCCGCTTAAAGCCTTCTGTAATGACAGGTTGAGTGAAAAGCGTATGGTGCTTTGCGCTATCATACGGGCCAGTTGACTTTCGTTATTCCGATACCCAACAGCAGCATTGTGTGCTTCCTGTGACAGGGTATACAACTCCCAGGAAGCTTCTTCCGCATGCCTGTGCATCCTTTCCAACACTTCACGTATCCTCCGGGTGTCTGCACGTACATAGCTCTCGTGATATTTTGCTTCCACCTGCCAAAGGAGGTTCATCACCGTTCTGTATATATATCTTTCACAGTCTTCTATATCCATGCTGAACCTTTTTAATTGTTGGGATAACTCCTCTATCCTGTCGGGATCGATGCGTATTTTCATTGTCCTCCGACCTCTTGATTAATAGATATCACCATATAATGAACCCCTTACAGTTACCCCAATACTGTCCAACTCCTTATGTCCTTCCAATATTCCCAGCTTTCTGTATTCGCCGCTCAGCCTGGAAAGGTCGATATCCCCAAGCCATGCCTTTACATAATATGTTCCGTCAGGCATGTGCGCATGGGTGTATAGCTTACGGTTGTCAGGGTTTATCACTATCGTGACCCGCGTCCTTTCCGTTATCTTGTATATCTTCTGACCGTCCTTCACATATTCTCGGTATTTATACAGCACATGGCTTTCGTTGGTGCCGGATTCCGGGTATCCCTCAAGGATTGCTTTCAAATAGGGGTGGGTGTTCCCATATTCGCTTTCACTGTGGTAAAGCTCTTCCACCACCTTGCTGTACCTCGAAGCGCTGGCACTTCTGTCCAACACCTTCAGCAAGGTGATGCCGTCTACCCCCGTGGGATCCTGCGCCGTCAGGGCTGCGGGCTTCCTCTCGTACCGGTTGTTCCTGAACGTCAAAGGCTCGTTCTGCAGGTTTACGGCCACTTTATTGCTGTTGATGTACATCAGATCCGTCTCATACCGGAATGAATTGATCACGCTGTTGACAAGCTCTTTATGCTCCCGCGTATCGTCAGGTGTTGTCTTGTAGGTTACCGTTTCCACCACAAACTCGTATTCTCCGCACGGGTTGAAATAGTACCCTGATTTTATCGGATAATCTACATTCCTTAAATCCACATCCGTTGCAAATACCGCCTTGTCATAGGCAGACTGGTTGTAATTCCTTTGCCTTGCCGCTTCACGGCTCCTTTCGTAATGCGCTTCCATCGATTTTGCCACATCGTATTCAATCCTGGCGCTGCACTGCTGGGTAAATGTCCTTTGGAATCGTCCGTCCACCGGAACTCCGCCATACAGGTTGCCATATGCGTCCATATGATACATCCACCGGATGACATTCAATGGGTATGGCTCGCTTTCCCAGTACAGATTCTTGATCGGGGAGGTGTCTATGTTCCCTGAAATACTGCTGGTAAATCTCTTCTTCGGTACCTCAGGCATGCCGTTGTACACAAACACTCTTACGGTTTTGCCGTTGGTCCCGGAGGGGAAATAGGCGGTTGCAGTACCTATACCTACATGACCAGGACATTTAAGCTCATTGGTTTCAGGATCCTCTTGGCATCCACCGCAGGAATATTCATAACGGTAATCCCTTTCCACCGAACCGTGGTAGGATACAGAGCCATATCGCTCAAGCGGTACCATTGGATTTGGTACATTTCCCCACTTGCGCCCTTCGGGGTCATCTCCAAAATCTTTCCGATAAAAGGTTGTTTTGATGATCGGGTTTCTGACAATGACCGAACTGGCTTCATTGATATACGGGTTATTTTCAACCACAAAATTCCTCAACAGATCCGGCGTGTTGTTGACAACATCAAGCAATCCTATCGCATTGCCGTACCAGCTCCCCCGGGGCAGCTTTAAGGTTGCCGTAAGCTCTGTATCGGAAAGAGGATATCGGACAGTCCTTGACAGGATGTTGTAGTCCAGATCGTACGCATCCGGTTGGGGCGGGAACGTTTCATAGATGTATATGCTGGTTACGGCTTCGGCTTCATAGTCATAGTCCAGCGCCTTGAGTTCCTCGCTGTACACCTTGCTCCACACATTGATGGTTGTTCCGGGCTTCACATCCTTTACAGTGAACTCGATAACGGCGTTGGTGCTTTCAACCTTTTCGATTTCCCGGACCTCGCCTGTGCCTGCCCAGAATTCGCGTTTGGTGAATGTATAATATTTCTCGCCTTCCAGGCACCAGAAGCTGTCGCCGGTATCTATCCTGACAGTCACATCCCTGGTTTCGCCCATAGGGATGCTTATGGGCTCTACCGTTGCCGTCATATTGCATTCAATGTAGGGGAAAGGTTTGATGATTACTGTGGTATAATCCTGTTTACCATCTTTTTCATAACGTAATTTGATATATCCGAACTGACCGTTTGTCGGTGCGTTCAACAGTACCGCAATTTGCTTGATATAGTTAATATCGCTGCCCAAAAGTTTCTGAAGGCACAAGCCGGTAGATGTTTCACCCGCCGTTACGTGGTCTTAGTCGTAAAACTTTGCTGTAATAATGTATTTGGTTAGCTGTTCGCAACTTGGATGTTCTACTTTACCCCATGAATCGGGAGCCTCATCACTTTCCAGCCACTTTATATAGGTGTAACCGCATTGCCATAATATCAGCATAATAATTGCTCTGAATGGAATCTGCGAGCATGATTCATCTTGCACAATCTGGATTCCAGCGTTAATTTTTCAGAAAGTCAGTATCTCGCAACAATTTAGTAAGAGGGCTACAATCGGTGCCGTCTTTTTTTACCCTGGCATTCTCCATCCATTCGCCAACATCAGATGATAAATATATGTATTGCCCAGCTATTCCATGGATGCCTAATATATCAGTTTCCGGATCGTTAAAGATTTCATCAACATCGTTTCCTTCTAAATCCATACTATATAGAACCTTATATTCGTAATCCATAAAATAATAAATTCTGTCATCATCGATAGCAAAATTATCTATCCACATGCGCAACATTGTTACTTCTGTCCCGTCATCATTCATTCTGTACAACCAACTAATATAATCTTCCCAGTAAACATAAAAGATGCGCCCTTTATATAGCGTAAATCTCCATGGAAAATCGGATGCTATTTTTATTGGTTCACTGCCGTTTCTGATATCAAGTTTATATAATGTACATAGGTTGTTTTCTGTATTTTTTGCATTATAATACAACCAGCCGTCTTCATATTGAAAGCTTATACATCTTTCATCAACAATTTTCGTTAAGTGTTTGCCATCGAGCGACACCTTGAATAGATTCCTTGTTTCATTGTCAATAAAGTATATCCAGTTTCCTATGACTATGAACCCTGAACAGTCGTCCTGTACCAGAACCTCTCGTTCACTTCCATCCTTTTTGATTTTTATAATAGGTCCGTGTAAATCGGTATAATATTTTGTTTGCTTGATGTAGTAGATATAATCATCGACGACATTGATATATATCGGAATATCATAGGATATCCTTCTTATATCGGTTCCATCATCATTTATGCTCCATAATCCTTCAATATATAGATTTTCCATCCATGGATAACTTACAGCACCAAAATATTGCCTTTCACCATCATATGCTACATATCCATAATGATACAGGTTATTATTTGTATTCCCTATTTTTGTTATATCACCCATATCCGGAACAAGAGCAGTCGGCTCTTGCCCAGGTGTTTGAAACGGCGTTGAAGCTGGAGTAGGAGATATTGTCTGAGTTGCTGTACTTTCTGTTTCTGAAGAAATATTGGACTGTACTTGATTACCTCTTTCCGTATTGGCAATAATGCAACTCGCCATAACCAATGCAGCAAGTAATAGCAATATGCTTATTTTATACTTCATACTCCTGCCTCCCTGCCGTTAAGGAGCATAACTCCAATGCCATGTTTCTTTATAATTATTTTCGAAATTACCCTCATCTTCGGAAATCGGTTTATTAACTAGAAGTGGCTTAAAGCCATAAGTCTTTTGAGGATCTTGTGCTGCTAACCATCGTGTTTCTTTTTTTAAGGCTTTACCCATCCCGTAGTTATACCCTTTGCCAGAAAACTTTTGATATGCAGTTAACGGATCAATCGGTGGACCTTCTGTTTGTCCGTGTCCAACTATTTGTCCTTTTTTGTATATATATCCGTTATATTCATGATCCTTATCCAATATCCTGTAAAACAAACTGCCAGGATCACCAAAGTTAAAGTCGATTGCTAAACCATATCCATGATTGCTGGTTCCATACCCAGACAATATTCCGCTGCTAACCGCATTTTCGGCGAATTTATATGGATCTTTTTTGAATTCATTAACATGTTGTTTAATGTATTCATGGGCATTTTTTTCTCCAATATTAAATTTTGGGGTTGCAGCTATATTATAATTACTAGTTCCCAATAACTTTGCTACATCTTCTAAATAATAACCTGCATACAAACGTACCTGGTCTACATAAGGACGATATCCATCTGAACATGTAAAAGCACTTAGTTTCAGTTTGTCTTCATCTTTCGCTGTTTTATTATATTCTAATACATCTTGAATCAGCTTTGCCCAAGCGACAGCTACTTCTTTTTGAATTAAATCGTATCCACCATTCATCGTTGAAATTCTAGCAAGATGCTCCACTGGAATATATCCGTTATCCTTCACACTTACAGCATAAGAAGGCGATTCAGGTTTCCATTGCGACATATATTCTTTGATATCTTTAAAAGTTACGCCTTGCATTGCTGCATTCCTTATCAATTCCAATGTTTTTAGATCATCTGCTCTTCCATTAACATTCTCTCCGTCCAAATAGTATTGCATTAATATAACAGCCGAAGCAGTCCGTGGGCCAAACAAACCATCCAATAACGGATTTCCATTCTTATCTGTCCCAATGTCAAACCCTACCTCATGAAGGTAATACTGTACTTTTTGAGTTATGTATTTCCCCCAGGCAGCAGGATCCCCATTTTTCACCATCATAAGTGTTTTCTTCATTTCGGCGTTTTCTTCATATTTTAGAAGCGCTTCAATAACACTATTTTTCTCACTCAACAACTTGGCAATATGATAAGTCGGATATATCTCCCCAGCTGCAATCTTCCGCTCAACCCGTATGATTTCATCCAGCTTTGCCATTGCCTCTTGTTGTTTTTTTCCGACTTTCTGCATGTCGACAACTGCCGCTCCAGTTGTCAGGACAGGTATACTTCCGCCTGCCAGCAATGCGGTAACACTTCCAGTACCCAGTTTTATGTTCAAATTTCTCACCGCAAACTTGCTGCCTATTGAGGTTGATACGCCCGTTACCCTGTATATCCCGCTTAGCGCTTTCTGCATGTCAAAGTTCAGCCCAAACTTTATACTGCTTTGCGCTATCAGCCGGGCTAGTTGGCTATCCCTTGCACGGTATTCCTGCGCCGATTCAAGGGCATACCTTGATAAATCCTGCAGGTTACGGGATGCCGTTTCCGTATTGCCGCGCAGCGTCCCTAGCGCTTCCCGCAATGCCCGTGTGTTCGCCCTCACATAGCTCTCGTGGTACTTTGCATCCACCGCATCTACCAGCCTCGTCACCATATCGTGTACGTACCGGTACATGCCTTCTATATCCAAACTGAAATTCTTCAGCTGCCTTCCAAGTTCCTCTATCCGGTCCGGATCCACAATCATCTTCATAACCCGTGAACCTCCTCTTGTAAATATCATTATATAATGAGCCCCTTACAGTCACCTCAATGCTGTCCAGTTCTTTTTGCTCTTTCAATACTCCCTAGGTTCCTGTATTCACCATTCAGCCTGGTTCTTGCATTAATGCCCGGATTCAGTGCCGTATGGACAACAGCTGATGCCGAGGCTCGCGTAAGCCCCTCTTTGGGC
>ENA-OWOZ01002786-OWOZ01002786.1-bioreactor-metagenome-genome-assembly--contig:-NODE-2786-length-12468-cov-3.432895_pt1 | contig 12468 bp, 8 predicted proteins | sample MGYA00238140_ERZ651804 | MGnify/ENA primary metagenome ERZ651804 (study PRJEB26910, sample SAMN07631232) | bioreactor metagenome | isolation source: Switchgrass digestor | place: USA: Dartmouth... | reverse complement strand
GCTTATGAAGCTCTTTTCCCAATATTTCATAGACAGTAAAAAAGATTTGCTGTTGGAATATGGTCAGAAAATCACTCAGGAAATTGCAATAGGATTGTATGCAGGCAGGTTGGATAGGCAGACATTAAATGAGGATTTGAGGATTCTCGATAAATTCCTGGATGCGAGAATATGGATAATAGATAGAGAGGGTACGATTTTTGGAGTATCCGGTTCCAAGGAAGAGAAGTACCTTGGTCAGAAAGTAGATGCGGGAGCATTAGGCATACTGTACAGAGGAAGAAATATAATAGAGACAGGAAATTTTGGAGGCAAATTCAAAGAGCCAGTGCTGACGGTAGGTTATCCCATATTCTACAATGATGAATTTGAGGGCGGGGTTTTGGTCCATGCCTCCATGCCGGGCATTCAAAAATCCATAAGGGATATTTACAGCATAACCGTACTTGCAATTACTTTTTCAGGGCTTTTGGCATATAGTATCTTATACTTCCAGATAAAGCGGATATCCGTGCCTTTAAGCGAGATAAGCAAAGCTGCTAAGATCATATCAGGAGGAGAATTTCAAAAAAGGCTGAAGATAAAGACCGGGGATGAAATAGAAGAATTGGCGAAAAGCTTTAACGATATGGCAGAGTCCCTGGAAAAGATTGAGGAGAACAGACGCAACTTTATAGCCAACATTTCCCACGATTTAAGATCCCCCATGACTTCTATAAAGGGTTTTGTAGGAGGAATAATGGACGGAACTATACCCCCTGAGATGCAAGGACATTATCTCAATATAGTTATGGAGGAATGTCAAAGGCTTATTAAAATGACCAATGAGCTTTTAGAACTCAATAATATTCAGCAGGGAAAGGTGGAAGTCAATAAAACTAACTTTGAACTTAATGAAATGCTGAGAAGAAAGCTTATAAATTTTGAAAAGGATATAACAAAGAAGAATATAGATGTGATGCTGAAATTCTATGATGATTCCACCATTGTAAATGCAGATAAATCAATGATGGAAAGAATAGTTACCAATCTGCTGGACAATGCAGTGAAATTTACAGAGGAAGAGGGATATATAAGCCTTAGAACCCGGGAAGAAAAAAATAAAGTAATTGTGGAGATTACAAATACAAGTACAAATATGGACGATAACAAGCTGAAGAATATGTGGGAGAGATTTCATAAGGGGGATGAGTCCCGAGGCATATATAAGTCTGGATTTGGCCTTGGATTGTCCATAGTAAAGGAAATGATAATACTTCAGGGAGAGGAGATCTGGGCAGATAGTCTTGATGGAGCTATAAAATTCTCTTTTACCATTGATAAAGCCAAATAATTAACATTTTATTCATAATTTATTAAAATCTATATCTTAGAATAGAATCAAGGAAAACTAAGGAGGGATTTTGATGAATGATGATTTCAGAAGAGACTTTATGGAAGATGTGTCCAAGGAAGATATAGAAGTTATCGAAACAAATGAAAAAGAGTATGGAGATACAGAAAGAAACGAAGAGAATATAGAGCATAATAAACCGGTATTCTATACAGAAGTAATCGAGAAAAAGCCTAAGAGGTGGGGCAAGGCTGCTATAGCAATAACATTAGCCATAGGTTTGGCTTTTGGCTCTGCATTCGGATTTCTAGCGGACAATATAATAGATAACCTGGAAGGCAAAAATGCGGTCTATGCAAGCCAAGGAAATCAATATAACTATGTTATAGACAAGACCGTTTCACCAGTGGTACCTATAGCAAAAAAAGTATCCCCTTCCATTGTGGCTATCAGGATTAAGAAAAGCGTACAAGACTTTTTTGGATTTACTTACGAAAGTGAGGGCAACGGCTCAGGTATAATAATTGACAACCAGGGGCATATAGTAACCAACAATCATGTAATAGACGGTTCAGATAATATAATAGTAGTTCTCCATGACGGTAGAGAATTATCTGCAAAAGTAGTAGGCAGAGATGTGCAGACAGATCTAGCTGTTATAAAGGTGGAAGAAAAGAATCTGCCCTATGCAGAACTGGGAGATTCATCTACCCTGGAAGTAGGCGAACTTGCAGTTGCTATAGGAAGCCCAATGGGCACAGATTATGCAGGCTCTGTGACAGCAGGAATCATAAGTGGTCTAAACAGAGAACTGTTTGTTGGAAACAGATCAATGAAGCTTATACAGACAGATGCTGCAATAAATCCTGGTAACAGCGGAGGTGCCTTAGTAAATTCTGAAGGCAAGGTAGTAGGAATAAACACTCTTAAGCTGGTAAGGAGCCAGGTAGAAGGCATGGGATTTGCAATTCCCATAAATGAAGCTAAGCCAATAATACAGCAATTGATAGAGAACAAAAAGGTATCAAGACCATATCTGGGAATTACAGGCCAAACTATAGATGAGAAAACAGCAAAACAGTATGATGTTCCCCAGGGAGTTTTAATCAGGCAGGTTATAGAAGGAAGCGGAGCTGACAAGGCAGGACTGGTGAGAGGCGATATAATCACAAAGATCGATGATGAAAGGGTAACTACCATAGAACAACTGCAGAAAATAATACAGAAGCATAAAGTAGGAGATGTACTAAAAGTAGAAGCCTATGGAGAATTGAACAGATATAAAACTGTAGAAGTGAAGCTGACAGAAAGCGATAACTAGGAGAAGCAGGCATAGGAGCCTGCTTTTAACATTTTTTTCTTTCTGATGAGTGAAAGTTGTGATATAATCTTACCAAAGATGTGGGGGGACATTGCGCCACCTCATTCTAATAGAATGGTAGGTGATGATTGTGGTTTTTAAAAATTGTAATGATGTGGACTTTGAAATGGTGTATCAATGTTTTAACGAAGGATTTTCAGATTATATTGTTAAGTTTGACTTACCTTTAGAAGCATTTAGAAAAAGATTTTTTGGCCCTGAAGGCAATGAATTGAAGCATTCTTTTATTGCCATAGAAAAAAATAGACCTGTAGGACTTGTTTTAGGCGGTATAAAAGATTATCAGGGGATAAAAACTATGAGATGCGGTGCTTTTTGTATTGTTTCAGATTACAGAGGAACTGGAATCGCCGATGAGCTGTTTTATCTTCATAAAGAAAGGGCCATCAGTGAAGGTTGCAGCCAAATGATGTTGGAAAATATAATAGGGAATGACAGAGCACTGAATTTCTACAAAAAACATGGCTATGAAAAAATGTACGAACTCCAATATTTTCAATTATCCGATTTAGGTAAATTGAAGAGTTTCAATAATGAATATGACATAAAACCTGTGGAGTTTAGCCAACTGGAAGATGTAAGAGAACGAATGGGAGATGTGTACATAAACTGGCAAAACGATTTCCCATATATAGAGAAGTCGGAAGGACAGCATAATTATGGTGCTTTCATGGATAATAAGATGGTGGGCATATTGAGCATAAATGAGTATGGCAGAATAAATTTGATTTGGGTTGACAAAAAATATAGAGGACAGAAAATTGGCTCAGCTCTTCTTAGCAACGCAATAGAAATGCTGAATCTGACAAAGCTTGGCACAAGCTTTCCAAACAATCATACTTTATATGGTTTCTATAGAAAATTAGGATTTGAAAAAGAAAAAATAGCTCAATACGAAATGTATATGACTCTTTGATAAATTTTCATGTTGCCAATTAGTTTTTTTTCTAGTATAATAACATAGTGCGAGCAGCAAACGGAGAGATGGCTGAGCTGGTCGAAGGCGCACGACTGGAAATCGTGTGTACCTACAAAACGGGTACCGAGGGTTCGAATCCCTCTCTCTCCGCCATACATAGTAAAATGAAGGCTTTCATCGATGTGATGAAAGCCTGTTTTGATTTTTTATTAAGCTGTTACCTGTCGACTATTGAATCCAAATTGTTGATAAAGACTTTAAACATTTCCGGATCAAACTGTCCATTGAAATTTTTCATCATATTTACTGCTTCATCTGCTGTAAAGGCTTTTCTGTATGGTCTGTCGGATGTCAAAGCATCATATACATCACATATGCTTATAATTCGCGCCACAACGGGTATTTCTTCTTCCTTGAGTCTAATTGGGTAACCTTTTCCGTCCCAGCGTTCATGATGATAGAAAGCCGCATACTGCATCTCTTTTGGCATGAGATATTTTTTCATCATTATATATCCCAGACTTGAATGCTTTTTAATAATATCAAATTCATTATCCTGTAATTCGCTTTCTTTATTCAAAATATTCAGATCTACCTTCAATTTGCCTATATCATGGAACAACCCGGAGTAATACATTATTCTGTCATCTATATCGGTACCCAGAAGTTTATTAAGTCTTGTGGAGTATCTTGCCACATTTTGTGAATGTACATATGTATTATTGTCAAACTTAAGCAGTTCTGTTAGTGTGTTAATTTTCTTATAAAAAATATCTTTTGGCCATGCGATGCCCTGTACAAAATTCAAAAGAATCCTCCTCGTTTATATACTAATAATAAAAACCATGGTGCTATACATGCCATGGCTGAAAAACCTATTTTGATGTCTCAGTTGTCATAGAAAAATCACCTTAAACTCGTACCTTCACGTCCCTGCTTTTCGCTAGACTTGCCTTTATCGTATAGCGTCATATAATCTTTAATATATATGGTTTAGAATATATGTTATAGAACATTATGGAATTAAATCCAACCATTTCATTATATTTTTATACAGCTTTTATGTCAATATATATTTTCACATTATTTAATTTAAATTTCATGTAGTGAAATCGTCAACTCTGTTAAATGTAGAGAAAACTCGCATTTTTGGTGAATAGATTTTACCAGCAATGCAGACAGTTATAAATTCAAACAGACATTGTTCAACCGATCAAGCAATAACTAATCTTATATTTAGGTGGCCAAAAATTCGAACTGCTAGCGATCAACTGTTGTCATGGGAATTGCATCAAAAACGAGGAACAATACACCAAAAGGAAAGCAATTGAATCCTACCGCCTTGGAGGGAGTGTGCACCAAAATTGACAGTATTTACAAATATGTCTATAATTAAGGTGAACTTGATAAATTTATCAATGAAGGGGGTGTGGATTGTGGAAAAAATAGTTTATAGTGAGATTGTTGAATTTAATAGGTGTATTGACAAGATAAAAGGGCTTAAAAATATTTATAGAGCAGATAGCAAACTCAATTATATCTATTTGGACGGGGAATTTGGTTTATTGAGAAACCTTGATGTAGTTTGCATGTTTTGTACTAAACACCTGAGAGGAATACATTCTGTGGATTATTGCATTCGATCCATTAGGCAGAATATAAATAGCATTACTCCTGAACACTTAAAGAATGGAATAATTAACAAAGAGGAGTATGAAAGAGAAATACTCAGTATCTGTAGAAGTATTGAGTATTTAGAGAGAGAAGTAATAATATCTTTTCTATAATATTAATCAGAAAAGTCATTCCTAGGTCCAATATGGTTAAACGATACTAAGTGTCTACATAAGGGTTATAACCCTCAAACTTATCAAAACGCTCATCAAAGTAATCCACGAATATGAATCCTTGATGGTTCTTAACAAAGTCTAAATATGACCTGTCATGATTGTACATATACTTGTATGTCAATGCTTTAATGATGAATTCATCTACCTCAATCCTTAAGCACTTATTTATTTTCATGATTGCGAGGAAACAGACTTCCTTATACTTTTCCAACTATTCATCGTAGTAGGACTTGTATTTCCTATACATATTTTCTATGTCAGCCTTAAGATAAAATTCTTGATTTTTTGGGGTAGACACCTAAGACTCATGTTCTTGATAATACCTAATGGCTTGAATTGTAGAGCATCGCTTTCATATTCAAAGTATTAAGGTAAACCGAAGGGGCAGCAGTATAATTTACAGTTATTGCGCAGGCTCTTTCTTCATCTTTTCTCCCCAATGAGCCAGCGCTTTTAGCGCAGGGATAAGCTCTTTGCCATTATTCGTGAGAGAATATTCAACCCGCGGTGGTATCTCCATATATTGCTTACGATTAACTATTCCATCTGACTCCAATTCTTTAAGGGACTGAGTAAGCACCATATTGGTTATACCATCGATATTTCTTTTTAATTCGTTGTATCTCAATATTCCGTTCTTATTCAATGCCCAGATGATGGGCAGTTTCCATTTTCCGCCGATAAGGTTCAAAGCATAGGTTAAGGGGCAGCCGTCATAGTTGTTCTTATATAATGCATGGTTGCTCATGAGATCACTCCAATACTCAGATTTTTCTTACTTAATCAGAAAATAATGCATACTTGTCACAATAACTCCTACTGATATAATAATATCAAACTTGGTTTTTCCATCAAACATATTTTATATATTTATTTGAAAGGGTGGTCTGTGTGAGTATCCATTATGAAGTTATTTCCGATGAAGATATTAACTGCATAAAAGATTTGTGCAATGAATTAATGGCTTATCAGAAATCTAAAGCGTACATACATCCGGAGTTTTTCGATAACATGCATTTTGAAACAAGGGTTATTCCTTCTGTTAAGAGTGCAAAAGCTAATTTTACCATTATAGCCAAAGACGGAGATGAAATAGTAGGGTATGCTTATAGCAATATTTCACCTAAGAGAACATACTCAGGAGGTTTTGCTACTTTACACTGTGATGCATTCTTTGATTTTGATTCTGTAGAAACTGATGATGTAGGCTGCCTTTCCCAGTTCTTTATAAAAGAGGAATATCGCAATACTGGTATTGGCACTGTTCTGTTTAACAAGTCTATGGAATGGCTGAATTTATTTGAGGATATAAAGGATCACTTCATCTTTGTGTCAAATGGCAATGATAATGCATTAAAGTTTTATTTAAATAAAGGCTTCAAAATAAGCCACGAGATACTGGATGGATTTATAATAGTATTGAGAAATGAGTGATAAACTATGGATTCTTTCAAAGACAATCGTGACTTCATGAAAAGCGGATTTGATATTCCCGAGCGAGAATTTATTTCAGATCAAGAACGAGGGTTGACTCCACCTCCTGTTGTTAAACCAATTGACAGCAGTATAAAGATTGTTGAGCTTCCGAAAGTAGACAAAAACCTAATTAAGCAAAGTGACATATATACTTGCATCAGTAATCGGAGAAGCAGGCGAAATTATAAAGATGCACCCATTACATTGGAAGAGCTGTCATTTCTGCTATGGGCTACCCAAGGTGTGCAGAAGATAATACCTGCATATAAAAATACAGGACATATAACTCTGCGCCCGGTTCCTTCTGCAGGAGGAAGGCATGCCTTTGAAACTTATCTGGCAGTTAACAATGTTGAAGGACTGGAAAAAGGTATATATATTTATATGCCTTTGGAACATAAGCTTGCTTTTTCTCATTCTGTTGATAATCTGAAAAGTAAACTTGCCTATGCCTATGGAGGCGATAATTATCAAGATGAGGCTCAGTGGTTCGGAAGGGCACCGGTGATATTCCTATGGTCCTGTATACCATATCGAGGCGAGTGGCGCTATCATTGTGAAGCTCACCGCTTAATGCTGATAGACATTGGACATGTATGTCAGAATTTATATCTGGCCTGTGAAGCCATTGGATTCGGCACTTGTGCAATTGGAGCATATGTCCAAGAAGCCTTCGATGATTTGCTCCACATAGATGGGCAAAATGAGTTTGTCATTTATATTTCTGCTGTAGGCAAAGTTAAATAAATATACTTTTTTTATGATCATATTTTTCCAAGATATCATTAACAGAAATAGTACATGCCACATATATAGTAGCAGGGAAATAAATTTCTAATCAAGAGGTGGTGATATTTTGGAAAGATTTTATGATTCCAGAGGAACACTTTACGGATATGTAGATAACGATACAATTTTCGACTGCTGTGGAAGAGTGATGGGTTATACAGATGGTTGCAGAATCTTTGATGCTTATCGAAGGCCTTTAGCTTATATAGATAGGGGTAATGTATACTCATCCAATGGGGCACGTTTAGGATACTATAACAGCAGAAATTACAGATTATACGATATGGATGGAAACTATTTGGGTTATGGCAACAGCGGCTTTAGGGGACTGCTTGGAGCTATATTGCTTCTGCTTCTATTCAGGCCATTCAACAGATTTTTCTTCTAGAACCATAATTAATGATTTACCATGGGATAAAATAAATCCTATCCGGTAAGCTAATCAGCGATGAATATGCCTTATTATGATAAGTGGGCACGAGGTAAAGCTATAAGCTGCCTCATGTTCACTTATTTTGTTTTTAAAGGGAATAGCAGAATCCTGTCGAATATTCTATATTATAACTATTGCATGTAAATTCAACTACATATGGGAGGTATAATATGTTCAATGCTGTAGAAATAGATAGATGCAGACCCATAATAGATGGCTTTAAAAATATACTTCTGAAAGAGGATTATTATAAATGTATTGAGTATGTAAAACAGCAAAGGGAACTGGATAGTATTTTTAATGCTCATTTTGATAAAAGTAAAAAGCCAAGAGAAATAATAAGGATGATGAAAGACAGATACAGGGCAAATCCAGAGCATTATGTGCTATTTAATATACTTATGCTTTATCGTGACCAATACTGCTACCAGCCTTGGACAGAGCTTATGGAAGTATTTGCAGATAATTCGCCTCTTCACTCCTATAAATGTCTTTTTATATATCATAATCTGAGAAAGAGACATTTGGCCCACCCAGGGGGAGAGGAATTAAAATTAGATTTGTTCAGGAAATGGGAAGCGATGAAAGATCTATGCGGAAGAAACAATCTATGGGTGGAAGCCTTTGGAGCAGCTTTGCAGCAGGCCAGCATTTCTGATGAATATTTTATAAACTATATTACTTTTGTTGATTATAATTTGGATAAGCTCATGAACCATCCTTCCATTCAACATGTGAAAAAGCTTGAAGTCATTGAAGCGGTCAAAGAATTCCTGAAGGATAACATCCAAAATAACAAATTCAGCAACTGGATACAGGCAATTCTATATGAAATAGATGGAGATTTGGACAGCTCTGTAGATTGCAGGGTAAAGGATTATAGAAAGCATAAGAATCCTATGGTAATAGTAAGGAAGCTTTATTCAATAAAGGAATTTGACAGACTTGAAGCCTTTCTTAACAAAGAATTGGAGTCGGATCCGGAAAACAAAGAAATAGGAGACAGCTTAAAGAGATTTGAGATATTGAAAATAGTACCCCAGCTTGAATATGAGGAATTAATAAAAATGGTGGAAGAAGCGGTATTTAAGGGGACGGAGGTTCCTTCAGGGGAGAAGTTGAGCGAGTTATGCATAGCCTTTAATAAACATGGAAAAAGAAAGCCAGGGGTAGAAATCTTCAGGCTGTTTAAGCAGTTGTTCCCTTTGGATCATGAGGTATGCAAGTACTATGCAATGCTTCTTGAAGCAGATGGTCAGATTGAAGAAGCTTTCAGAAACTATGATTTAATATTGATGTCCGGTTTTGATGATAAAAGGACCATAGCGGACATCAGGATTGTTGTAATAGCCGCTCTTGCTCACGATAGGTATGAATATGCCAATAGAGTATACGCCAGATTAAATGATATGGAAGATATCCGAAAAGAGATAGATGAGCTGCATAAATCGGGCAATAGATATGGAATGAAGAGTATCCATAAATTATACATACAGGTGAATAAAGAACTTAAGCTGATGATGGATTTATATGCCAAAGGACAGGAAGACAAATGGAGCAGGTTGCTGAAAAAGGATTTCAAGTCTATTTGTACCAAAGTTGTGGACTATGACTGCATAGGGATTGTTGACCAAATGTTCACTGAGGAGTATTCAGCTTACATGGATTTTGAGGAAATAAAAGATATAGTAAAGGTTACGGCTACATATTCCAAAAAGATTTTTCCGCTAAAGCTTCATATGATGAGAAGATATCTGGAATGTTTGGAAGCTGGGGATACACAGTGTGAAAACATGTTAGTGGTGGTAGAGTCTCTTTATGAAGGTTTGTCTGTTGCTCTGAAATATGCAACCGACAATACGGATACAGGGGTTTTCAAATTTAAAGAAATAATCGATAAGTTAAAATCCTATGATGATGTTCAAACTACATTGATAGCATGCATAGATATGCTTCATGATAATACAGAGCCTGAAATCAAGAGATTTGTGCTGTTATTGATGACAGGCTTATTCAGCTGCAGTAGAAGTATAAAAAGCATATTTGGGAGCAGCTACGATAAGAAGGAGAGCAAAAAGCTCATTTTGGAGTTTTGCAGAATATATATTGAGGAATTAAACAAAGGTACATATTTTCATGTAAAATTAGGTTTTGACCTTCTTGATTGTTTTTATATTGAAGAAGCCAAACAATATTTTGAATTTGCTATGAACAACATGGCTGAAGATGAGAAGGGAGCAGCAACTTCTCAGTTAATGTACTATGTTTGTGATTTGCTTATTAAGATAGATAAGGGATTAGACATTGATCCTGCTGATTATGAAAAGAAGAGTTTCTTTACAAAAGCGGTTTTGTCACTTGCGAAAAACCCTATGTATGAAAACCATGTGTCAAAATATCTAAGCAACAGCCAAGATAAGAATAGTGAGATTATAATCATGTTCAATGCCTTTAATTCAGCCTTGAAGCAGGATTATCATAAGGCTCAGGAGGTACTGAAAGGTCTTAGGCATAATAAGGAACTCTATGAAGCCTGTGAGATTCAAATCAGCAGTTTGCTAGTTAAGAATAATGAATATATATCCGAGGAAGAGGATTTAGTGGAAGAAGAGACAGCTGTTACTGTGGAAGAGTCGGATGAGGCAGCATTAATATCTGCTTTCTTAGTATTATTAGACCATGTCCATGACATAGAAAACTTCATGGAAGAGCTCCTTGACTTTGTTCCCCTATTGGCTGAGAGTGTATCCCAATGCCAGCTAATTGAAAATGATTTGGAAGACCAGTACAAAGTATGGACTTCAGTTATTGACAGGTATGTAGGCACCGTGGAAGCCTTATCCATGTCAGAACTCAGCAACAGAAGCGATGCATGCCTGAAGGCTTCAGCAGCAGCCAGGATTATGGGGAGGCATAGTGAATTTTTGAAATACATGGCTGAATACTGTGAAGTTGAACTGGAGCGTCTCACCAGAGGACAGAAAATATACAGCTACCAGGTTGCCCTTGCATATGAAGCCCACCTGATATGGTATGCAAGGTATAAGTATTATAGGAAGCATAATTTAAATATCAGTAAATCAGATAAGAAGCTGGGGTATTATCATATAGTATTCTTTAAAGCCTTTACTCTTATTGATGATTTTTCCATTCTCCATGAGAATATGACATATGTGAAAAGGATAACCCTGCTCTTTTCCAGGATAGGCTACAAGTTTTTGAATGTATACCAGAAGGAATACAAAGTTGGTAAAGAAGGCATATTGAACCATTTCAACTCCTTTTCCGCTGCCATAGAAAGATATGTCGATACTGAGAATGGGGAAGATAAAAGAATATATATGGATGTAGCCATAGATCTGGTGAAAAAAATGGAGGAGACGGCTGAAGATCAATTCTATCAAAAGGATAAATATGATATCAATGCTTTCACAAACAGCTTATTGTTCTTATGCAATGAAGAAATAACAAAGCTGGAGAATAAACCTGTTATTAAAGTGGCTTTTTTAAACCAAGAGGACATACATACTATAGCTATGGATGGTAAGTTCCAAAGCAGCTTCCATTTTTTAATCAGTAATGATGGCAAGGCAGATGCCCATGACTTCAGCTGCAGTTTTAAAATATTGAGGAAGGGAAAAATGCTCAGTATACCTTACACTCAAGAAAATCTAATACTAAAGGAGGATGAAAAGCTTCCAGTAGGATTCAAATATATATTTGATGAAGAAGGGGAATATGAGGTAGAGATAGAAACATGGCATTCTGATGGTATTTTTAAGAACTTCAGTTACAGCATAGATGTTAGAGACCAGGGCTTTGTTTTTGAAAGAATCAAGGAAAACACATATCCTACAGCCCCTATAGATGATGAGAGTAAATTCTTTGGTCGAAAAGCAATAGTACAAAGGATAAAGGATCGTCTATATGATGACAGCGACAGGACAACCTTTCTTATTTACGGATTGAGGAGGGTTGGTAAGACTTCATTGCTCAATCACATAGAAAACACTATGAAGGACAGATTTTATCCTATTCAATGTGACTGCCAGAATGTATTTGATGCCAACAATACAGGACAATTGATTTATCAGCTGTTTGTGGAGAATGTAGTTTATGGGTTGGCTGATGATTATGATATAGATATAGACATGCCATCGGAAGAGGATTTTGAGAAGAGCCCTCTCCGCCAGCTGAAGAGATTTTTTATGATAGTGGAAAAAAGCATAGGGGACAAGTCCCTGCTGCTTTTAGTGGTTGAGTTTGATGAGGTTGTTAAGAAAGTGG
>ENA-OWOZ01002782-OWOZ01002782.1-bioreactor-metagenome-genome-assembly--contig:-NODE-2782-length-12476-cov-10.965239_pt1 | contig 12476 bp, 12 predicted proteins | sample MGYA00238140_ERZ651804 | MGnify/ENA primary metagenome ERZ651804 (study PRJEB26910, sample SAMN07631232) | bioreactor metagenome | isolation source: Switchgrass digestor | place: USA: Dartmouth... | reverse complement strand
AGCTTATGTAATATAAATATTTAAAGATTCACAGACTATAAACGTATTGCCTTATAATATTTTAATAAATCTTTTTATTGCCGTATCTTCCCCCATCGGCTCTATATCCATATAATAAATTTGAGGTGAGAATTATGGCTGACAAGAAACATGTCCGCTTCTTTCTGGGAAGCAATACGAAACGAGGATTCGTATCTTTATTTGACGAACTGAAAGATCCCGCAGACGGAAAGAAATTATATATTATTAAAGGAGGCCCGGGCAGCGGAAAAAGCTCCCTGATGAAAAGGGTGATAAAAACTCTGGAAAGAAAAAACCATAACATAGAATTCTTTCATTGCGCCAGCGATCCCGATTCCCTGGACGCTTTTATTGACAATGATGCAAAAATTGCCCTGGTGGACGGGACGGCGCCGCATATTATGGATCCAGATTATCCCGGAGCTTATGACAACATTATTAATATGGCCGATTGCTGGGATACAAAGAAACTGTCCGAAAGCAAACCGGAAATAATAAAATTAAGCAATACCATCTCTTCCTGTCATCGCATGGCCTCTTCCTGCATCCTGGCTGCGGCGGCACTGCTGGATAATAACATGCAGACGGCCGGGGCATATATAAATCATGAAATAGCAGACAACTTTATTGAAAACATTGTCAAAGAACTGGAAGGATGCCAAAAAGGCAAAGAAAAAAAGAGGCTTCTAAGTGCCGTGTCTGTAGGCAGGATCGTGTTTTTCGACGATACCATACCGCATTTGGCATCAAAGGTATATGTACTTCCCGACAAATGGGGAGCGGCATCGGACCTGGTATTGTCGAAAATAAATCAGGCGGCGGCTTTTATGAACCTCGAAAGGATTACCTGTTACTGTTCCGTAAGAACGCCTGATAAGATTGACCATATTATATTTCCTTCTATAGGTATTGCCATAACCACATCAAATGACTTCCATCCGGTCAAGGACACCGGCCGGAATACCGTTAATAATTTGATGCTTGACATTCCGAAAACCGAACAGGAGCAAATGTCCCTGCATCTTCAAAAAGCCAAAGAGCTTACCGGCCTTGCCTGTGAACATATAAAACGGGCAAAATTGCTTCATGACGAACTTGAGGCAATTTATATCGACGCCATGGATTTTTCCAAGGTTGATGCAATTTACGAAAAACTTATAAATGAAATAATATAATTAAATGCCACAGGAATTAAACAGCATCTTCAGGTTTTTAATATAATAAATATAATTTTAGATTGAAAATCCTTTTTTCATGCCCGACAGCCGTTCCGTAATAAAAAGGATACCGGTTTTGGGCATGAATTAATTTGCCTGTACCGAATTTATTTGCCGTCCTTTTTCCTGCCCCGGTATATTTTCCATTGTTCCAAAATCTCGGGATTCTCGTTAAAGAAATCCACCAGATCGGTAATGCCGGAAAGAATTTCGTTATTAATTGTCTGTTCCATTTTTTCCGTCTCTGACAGTATTCCTTCCGTGATGCTTAAGAGTTTCAAAAAATCTTCAATAAGATTATGGCGGTAAAGAAGGGCCTTTCCCAGCTTTATGCCGTCCTCCTTAAGCATTATAACCCCGTATTTTTCGTATTTTATAAGATTCATTTCGGAGAGTTTCTGAACCATCTTAGTAACCGAAGAAGGCTGAACGTTCAAAGACTGAGCCAGGTCATTAACCCTAGTAAACCCCTGATCCTGCGAAAGTCTATAAATCATCTCCATATAATCCTGTGCGGATGGCGACAGTTGATCCTGATCCTTTCGCATATATCCGCTGAAAGTATAAAATTCATGGTCTGACATAATCCTCAACCTTAAGTATTTTTCATATAATTATATGATTATGTCAGGCCATAAATTATGGTTTTATTTAATTTTACATAAAAATGAGCCTGTGGAATATAGAATTGTACCTCTATATTTTACAGGCTCAATTCTAAATCATATTCATTAACTGAGATTTTTATCTTGGTCATTTATACCTCCTAGCCTTTCTATACGCATCTTTAAGTTGTTGAGGCAAACTCCACTTTGATTTCAGGACATACTCATCATGTCTGTGTATGTATTCAAATGCCTCATCAAGACAAGTAAACTCATACTGAAAGTGATAATTTTTATTTCCAAACTTTTTATTCTGATGATAAAGAAGGTATCGTTTCTTCCCTGTTCGTTGTATTATCCACAAATCCAGAACTGAATAGGCATAGATAATATTCTGAATAATTGTAACACTAAGATTATATTTATTACTTTCATAAACTTCATTTTCACCAAATGCATAAGTACTATTACATCTCACTGGTTTTATTAGCACCACCCCCTTTTGTCTTATTGTATCGGGCCAAAAGAAGTGTGACAAGGGTTCAGGATAAAATTCAATTTCTCGTTTCTATCAACGTAATGTTGACGCTTTTGAGAAGTTATTTTAGAAGGTTATTAACTAGCCTAATTTGATTCAAAAAATTGCTAATATCCTATACCCGATAAATCCTAAAATCAGTATCCACAGTATTACAATAATCGCACCTGCTACCCTGGCTTCTGGAATATCACTTCTCAATTTTGCCTCGGCTTCTTTTCTGCATTCTTCCATAATTTCCGCTGGAATCAACTTTAATGCAATTGCAACACCCATAGGTATCAGTATGAAATCATCTAAATATCCTAATACGGGGATAAAGTCAGGTATCAGGTCTATGGGACTTAGTGCATATGCAACAACAATAACAGTAAAGACCTTTGCAATTAAAGGCGTTTCTTTCTTTTTATATGCCAGGTACAAAGCAAAAACCTGTTTCTTTAATTCGCTTGTTTTCTCTTTCATTCTTTCTATCATACTCAAATACTTCCTTCATAATTTTATATTCCATAGAAAAACTCTTTTTTGTTCTATTGTTCATTTAAAAGTTCCTTTAAGATTGTTTTAGATTCCTGAGGAAGTATTTTAATAAAGTGTTCCAGTCCGATGTTATATACAAGGGCAATTATCATATTTTCCCGTTCTCTTAAATCTGCCAGTGCCTGTCCATCAAAAAGTTCCAATTTGTTTTCATAGGGAGTATACTGAGCCCACTGTTCACAAGTGAGCCTCTGTGGTTCTTTAAGAGGTATTAGTTCTTCCTTTTCTTGTGGCGGCATAAAATATTCAAGAGCATTTTCTACCCATTTTATAAAGTCCCGCTCTTGTGGAATTTTACCTCTGTTTTCTGCTATTTGATGATTTACAATGTCTTCTGCTATTTTTCTAATATCTTCTTTACCGTCAAAAACCCTCGTTACTGCATTCTCAGGTAATTCAATGGTTTGTAGCACTTGCTTTACAGTAAAACCCATCCCCTTTAATTTCTTCACAATATGCAGTGTACAAGACATTTCTGCTATTAACTTACCTTTTTTCAGAGCCTCTTCCAGTATATCATCAAAAATAATCCCCATATCTCCTTATCCCTTCCCTTTCTATATTTTGTATACTTCGTTGCTCATGGTATATTTCCTTATATTTTAACTCAATAAGCCCTAAGTTCTGTATTATTCGAAGCAATCAAAATCAATTTGCTGTGCTTAATTCACTGTATAGGTTTTCTCATATAATTACTCTTTTTCGCTATTCCATAAAATAATTTTAATATAAATTTATGTTTTACGTAGCCTTGTTTAGAGTTCATATTTATTATTTTTTATCTCAACAAATATTGGCATATGGTCACTTAGCCTAAGCCACTTCTGGGAATTCCCTATTTCAAGTTTAAATAAACAATCATAAAACATTTTCGATGCCAATATATAATCAACATGATAGTGTTTCTCTGTATTTTTTCTGTGATAAAGAGTTGGCATCGTTTCTTTCCCCTGCTCTTCATTATAGTAGAGATGATATAAACTCTTTAATCCTAACTCTTCCAATTCACTAAAAACATCGCTATGATTCCACCATCTATCCCAAACATCCCATATTTTATTACTATTAAAATCCCCACCGATTATAATGTCCTTATCACGAATATTATCTTTATTTAATTGCAAGTACTTCCACATCTGTCCGATGTATCCGAATGTCGGAGAATTGGCATAATGACACCATACACCCAGTACATCAAAACTATCATTTACTCTGCATGATATAAAGTATTTGTTTCCCCCAGAATCCCACAAATTATCTTTTAGTTTGTGCTTACTAAATACTGCCAATCCTTTATTCTTATTATCGCCCACCCATATATAATTTGGCATAGATATTTTGAATTTTTTTGGATATTCAACTTCATTAGGGTTTTCACATTCTTGTATAATCATAACATCACAATTATACTCTATTAATTGCTTACACTTTTTTCTAAAAGCCCCACCACAATTCCAGGATATAATAAACATATTTATATTTCCTTTCCAAAATAAAGTAGGTAATTAAAAAACTTACTTATCACTCCTACAACCATTATATACTAAATTTTGTCTCCAAAACACCTTGCTTCTCTTATACTTAAACTTTACTTTTTATTATTCCGTTCTATATACTTAAGTCTAATTTATCGACTATACTAATTGCCTCACTTAAACGCCTGAATTTTTAAGAAGAAAAAAGCCTATTTCTCAAGGTTATGCAATTATAAAATAGTAAATACGCCTTAACTATAAGCATAATTAAGTCTCATTTATCGACTAATACTCCCTTATGGATGAGAGGGTATTTTGTTCTCTTAATCATACCACTTGTTTTTTTACTCAAAAATTTTATAACTAACATAAAATTCCCGTAACGTACCTAAAATGTCCTAAGCAAATTTAAACCAAATTATGTTAGATTTCATTTACATGCATTTACTTATTGTATAAAATATGCTATTATTATTTTGTGTCTTGGAGAGCGGACATATGTGCCGAGAGAAAGCACTAGCATTATGCTGGCGCTTTCTTTTTTGCATCTTTAAGGAGGTCTTTCCTTCTTTACGCTAAAGTTCCACAACAGCATCTTAAAATTCCCTTAACGTACCTTGTATTCCCGTAATGTACTTTGAATTCCCTCAGCAATCTGATAACTCTATTCTTTCAGTACTAACTTTATTTCCATAGAGCAAACTTTATTATCATAGAATCAACTTTATTATCAAAGAGTCAAGTTTATTATTCTATAACATCTACCTTATTCCTTATCCCTCTCCCCCTACCAAAAAGCAAACCCCGCAGCAAACCAGGAGTTATCCTGCATCTACTGCGAGGTTTTGGAAAGTGACATTTTTAAGACATATCAGATTACTTAATGGGCCTCCATTGATTACAATTAAGTTTGCCATCTTACATTTTTAAGTAACTCCGAGTACCTTTACAACGTGGAAATCTCGAACAACTATAAAACTTCCCATATATTCCATCCTTTAACACCATAGAAGAACCACATTTGGGACATTGAAGTCCACCAGCATTAGAAGTCGAGTCAAATGCTTTTACTGGATTACTTATTTGAGTTTTTATTTCCGTTTTGCCTGTACCCTTATGTTTTCTTTTGCATTCTGTACAAATTTTTCCAATTCCCGATTTAAGATTACTATCCAAAAAATCTTCTTCGGGCTTAACTTTACCGCATTTAATACATATCCTATACTCGTTGTTCTGAATTTTCTCATATGTGCTATTTACTTCATTTAGAATTGAGTCATTCAGTTTTTTTTTACAACTTTCTCTAACCTTGAATTTAACCTCTCAACAGGATTATTTCCTAAATTGAATTTATTAACTCTTATGAACTTGTACCCATACAACTCTATAGTCTTTTGACGCTCAATATCACTTTCAATATAGAATTTCTCATAGTTAAGTTCATCTATATAACCATAACTATCTGTAAAATGATACTCAAAGCCATCATACTCGACTATGATGAACTTTTCCCTTTCACCATCCTTGAGTATTAGTAAAAAGTCTGTTCTGTAATTTGGTATCTTAGCATAGGGGTCAAGTTGTTTGATATATCGCCCAACATCAAATTGCGGTATAATTTCCAATCTATCTTTATTATTCTGATAGAACCTGGTTTGCACTATATAGTTGTAAACAACTTTTTCCATGGGTGACTTCGGGTCAGTTTTTGCTATTACACCAAAATTATCGGGTTCAGATAAGTATTTTGCAAACTGCTTTAATGCATTACCTATCTCACCTTTAAAGTTATCAATATCTTTACTAACAACAAATCGTACACTCTCTTTTGCTCTCGACAGACCAACATTTAACCTTTGAGCCTTGAGGTTTCCGTCTTCTTCAAAGTTTATTTTGCTTAAATCAACAGGAAAGATATATTTTAAAAGTTCTTCATCTGCACGTTCTACCATTGAATAGTAAATAATATCTTTTTCATCACCCTGACAAGAGTCAAAAGTCATAATTTTTAATTTAAAACTATCCTCAAATTCTCTCCAATCACCTGAATTATAGATTATATTAGATATAAGCCTCTGTTGATTAGTAAACGGGGTTATGACCCCAACTGTCCCTTTGAACCCAGAATCCCTAAGCCTCCTCAGTTCATCAATGATGCATTCTGCTTCTGCCTGGTTTGCATTCTTATAAATTTCTTTCTTCTCTCCAGGATTAACTTTAATGATTTTAATAACATTATCAATGCTCTTGCCCCTAATTTTCATGACTTCCAATGTATTTCCGTAAAAAATTTTGTTTGAGTAGCCTATTATCTCCATATAGCCCCTAAAGTGCTTTTTAAGAGAACACTCATAATTAGCGATATTTTTTATGAAATTGAGAATTGAGTTCTTTACACTAAAGTTTTCAATCTTTCCTAAAAGTATATCTTTCATATCATCATCATAGTCTTTTATATCCTCACAAAAGGCTGCTTTAACCTTGTTGAAAAGGTAGTTATTAATCTCTATTGATGCATTATGAGACTTAACATTGCTAAACTGCTTTTCATCCCCCAATACAACTATCTTTTTACCCCTGATAATTGCAGGGAACGCTTGGGCTACACTGACCTGTGATGCTTCATCAATTATTACTAAATCAAAAATGTTTGCTTCAAGGGGAATATATTCTCCCAAATCTCTAATATTGACTATCAAGCAGGGGAACGCATTAACCAGTTTTTCCAACAAACTCTTACTGATTTTTTTCCTCTGCTTTATTATCTTCTTTAGTTCTTCAGCATCATTCTTATAATTTTCTCTGAAATTAATTACACTCTCATCAAGAATATTTGTCATCTTTAGAATAAGCCTGTTTTCTATTTGCTTTCTGTCATCAAGGAATTCATCCAGATTGCAGTTTTCACTCTCCCTAATCTTTTCATTATGCTTTAAATAAGTAATCAATGAGTTTATATCGTCCAACTCAAAATTCAGTAATTTGTTGCTACTCAATGTAGACAAGTCCTTAAAGTCAAGTCCTAACTTTTCTATCGTCTTTGGTAACTTCTGCCTAAAAGACTCAAATGAGTTTAATACTTCGACTACTCCTTTAATACTTTCTAAGAATAATTCAAGTGTGTTGTGTCTAAATAACTCAAAGCAATCGCATCCAACACTCTTGAAGTCACTATTTACTGCTTTGATTTTCCTATAAAACTGCAACTCTTTAGATATCAGGGCATAATCCTTTTTAAGATTAAAAGATTCACCGTTGACAAATTCTCCTGATATCTTATTTTGCAAGCCTATTAACCTTTTAGAACAAAAAAGATACCCAAATATGGGATTTCTCATTTGTACAAACTCTTCAACTGCACCCTCCAATGTACCTAAAGTAATCTCACTTATATTTTCCTTAAAATAGAATTTTAGGTTTTCTTTACGAGCATAGTCTTTAACCTGGCTTGCTAACTCAACAATCCTCTTTAAAATCTTATTTAACTCAATATAGTTAGGATACAATTCAGTAATATCTGTGCCGAAAGTTGTCCTTATCTCATTTGACCTGCGAACAAACTCATTTACTTTTTGGTATAGGTTTTTAAACTCCTCATATATGTCATTCTTTATAATTTCTTCAGAATCTATAATGCCTTCCCACTCATGATTATATGTTTTCTCGTACTCTAACAACCATTTTATGACTTTAGGGTTCAAAGAAAGTTCAAAATTTACATTTTTATCAATGTCCTTTACTATCTTATCATTTATCCATTTAATCTGGTTTTCTATCTGTTCTTTTGTCTTGGAGTAGGCATAATACCTGTTCTTAATCCTATCATAGTTGGCTTGTGTGAAGATGCTATTATAGTTAGTTTCAGTTTTTCCAAGCCTCAAAATAGGGTTTTGAATATAATCATCGATTTTCACCTTTTCTATAACTTCAGTTATCTTATCTTCAACAACATCCAATGCTTCTTTTTTATCGGAAACAACCAAAACTGATTTTTTGTTTAATAGTGCATCATATATAATGGCCGTAATAGTATGGCTTTTGCCAGTTCCAGGAGGACCGTGGATTATTATCCTATCACACCCGTTTTTATTTAGCGCTTGCAGAACCTGCAACTGTTCCTTATTTAGAGGCACAGGGTTATGGTAATTTAACTTATCACCTAAAGGTTTTTGAGCAAATTCAGTTTCTACCTCATTATGAAATGTCTTTGGATTTTGAAAAATGAATTCCTTGCTTAACTTCATCAAGAAATCAAGAGACATTGAAGAATTCTGAGATAATATTAAGTTAAGCATCTCTTCATAATCATTTAAAATGGCTTCATCAGACTTGTCAAACAATGCAAGATATGACTTTCTACTAATCTCTATACCATTGTTTGTTATAGATTCTTCGTTCTTATCGTTTAAATCTATACTATCTAATCCAAAGAAATTAGTAACTTCATTAAGTATGCTTTGCAGCAACTTAATATATTCTTCTACCTCATTATAATTCCCAAGGTAGATTTGCCTTGCAGGTAAATCTATTTTCCACTTTAGGTCCTTCTCTTTCGCATAATTCTCACTTATGTATTGAATAGCCTTTTTATTTACCAGTAGAACAGGGTTGAATTCAAGTTCGTATTCTCCCTTATCATTCATACCAGTGGATAACTGAATATAGAACAGGGGATATTTGTTGTTCTTATATTTGATTTCATAAAAGTAAAGATAGAATTCTTCTTTTTCCTTTAACTGCTTATTTTTCCACAATTCAAAGGTCTCATCAAACAAATCACCTACTACTATACCCTTTAAATACTCATGAGCACTTTCTGGGCTTTGTGCAATATCTTCAATAATTTTTGATATTTTATCCTCATTAAACGCATCACAATCATTCAATATCTTGCTAATCCTTGATTTTACTGGTCTATCGATAACATAGTTATTTTTCTTTATCACATCAAGAATTTTAGTAATAATCTCATTCGGCAATTTTATTATAAATTGATTTTTCCCGATTTTAAGGCCATTTGAGGAGAATTTATCAGTAAAGCACTTAAACGCTTTACTTTCAAAATTATTATACTTCTGTAAATCAATAATTTTTTTACCTTCTTCTATATCAAACTCAATCCGTCTACTGGGCAATCTATTAGACCTAAAATCAGATTCTAAAAACTCCATATAGTATTTGCATAGTTCAGTAATAGTATTTTTCAAGTCTTTCATCAAATTCCTCTCCAATTACACACAATAAATTTACTAACAATATTTTACACATTTTTTATAAACAAATCCAGACTAGCCATAAATATTTGTCTAATTGTTTTAATGTCATCTTCAATGTAAAATAACTCTTTTATTTTTTATATTTTCAGTTATTATATAACAAGTATATTGTCATTATTTTCAAATAACTATAATAGTTTTCTCTTTTTGTTACACAGAGATATGAAAATCATACATTTCCCTTATCCCTTATACCAAAACCTTACCTACAAACTAAAAGTCATGCATCAATTCAGGATTTATCCTGTATTTACAGCATGACTTTTAACATGACTTTTTTATTTTTAACACTACTTTTTTATTTGTGACACGAGTTTTTTAGGGTTATACAACAGAAAAAATTACAAAGAACCAAGAAATATACAGATAATCTGTGGCGACTGCACTAAGCCTTGCAAAATTCTTAATATATGCAGTAGTTTTGATATGAAATCGATTTCTCTATGGAAAATAAAGCCATAATAGTTTATAATATATATGTTATTTGATTATTTTGTAGTGGGTGATAAAATGCGTGTTAATAATGATAAGTTAGATACAAAAGTAATGTTGGAAGTATTAACCCCTCAGACTCAAAAAATTATTGATGATTTCCTTAAACATTATAAACCTATATCTCATCGTGCTTACATAAGTGCAATATCAAATCTGTTCTATGTTTTAGGAAAGGATGATGCCTCAAAATTAGATATAGAAGATTTTAAGAAAGTTCAGGAATATTTTAGAAATAAAGAAAGGTATGGCTCCCAAGATAAATATTGTGAATCTTTTTTTAAATATATTTATGCTTACAATATAATAAAAAATCCTAAAGGTTTTGAAAAAATCTGGATAAAAAGTAATCTAATAAATCATTTTGAGAGATTATTAAATAGTGTTCCAGAAAAAGTAGAATATAAACCAAGCCTAACAATAGAGCAAATATATGAAATAGAAGAATTAATGAATTTAGAGCATGAGGATAATCTAGAAATGTTAAAAATGGCATTTTGTTGGTACATGCTTTTTCATACAGATTGCGGTGTTAATGAATTAAAGTCAACAGATGCTACAAAATATAATAACAATATCCTAAAAACTAACAATGGCGAATATTATGTTCCAGAAAAATTTGCACCTCTTTTAAACCATTTAAAAGAATCAAAGTATCCAGGATTTAATGTAAACGGTATAATAACAAAACTCGGAAAATTGGTCGAGATTGAAGGCTTAATTCCGCAAATAATAAAGAATTCGAGAAATGAGAATATACTTAAATGCTCTCAATGTGGAAACATGTATACTAATACTATAGATAATTGGCAAGCCGTCAATAAAAGAATTATTTGTATTAATTGTGCAGATAAATTAAAAAAAAACTCTAACTTAAAGGTAGAACCTATAATAAGCCAAAATATTGAAGGAATGAGTATAAAAGACGACATTAATATTTCATCAATAATTTATACCTTTGATGAATTAAGAAAAAAACTTTCTCCCGAATTTGACTATTTAAAACTGCATAAATTCCAGATGGAAATTGGCAAACTGGGTGAGGCATATGTATATGACTTAGAAAGAAAGAATCTTGCTGGTACAAAATATCAAGACATGGTAGATAATACCCCTGCCAAAAACCCATCTAACGGATATGATATACTTTCATATGATAGGAATGGAAATGAACTTTATATTGAAGTTAAAACTGAAGCATCAAATGAAAATGATTTTTATATTACAGCAAATGAATTATGTACGGCTCGCCAGTTACAATCAGAAGGTAAAAAGTATCTAATATATAGAGTTCATAATATTTTAGCAAAGGATAAAAACGACATAACTGTCGATGTTATAGATAACATTATAAATAATAAAGAATACAAGTTAATGCCACATATCTTTAAAGTAATAAAATGTTAATCATTCTATACAAATACAATAAGCGCCTGTGAAATATAGCATTGTACTTCTATATTTTACAGGCTCATTTCTAAATCATATTCATTAACTAAAATTTTATCTTAGTTATTTATCTTCACGCCTAGTAAACTCCACTTTGATTTCACCCAGGTCTGTAATGTTCGAATAGTAGAAACTTATTGTTATCCTGTAAGTTGCTGCATATTTTTCTTATATTATTACTCTTTTGTTATCCTACTACATAGTTTAATATAAATCTATGTTCTATACTACCTTTAAAGTACATATTTATTGGTTTTTATCTCAACAAATATTGGCATATGGTCACTTGCACTGAGCCATTTCTGCGGATTTCCTATTTCAAATTTAGATAATGAATTATAAAACGTTTTCGATGCCAATATATAATCAACATGGTAGGCCTTCTCTGTATTTTTTCTATGATAAAGCGTTGGCCTCGTTTCTTTTCCCTGCTCCTCGTTATAGTATAAGTGATATAAACTTTTTATGCCCAACTCTTTTAATTCATTAAAAACATCGCTATGGTTCCACCACCTGTCCCATACATCCCACATCCTATTGCTATTAAAATCTCCACCAATTATAATGTCCTTATCACGAATATTATCTTTATTTAGTTGCAAATACTTCCACATCTGTCCAATGTACCCGAATGTCGGAGAATTTGCATAATGACACCATACACCTAGTATATGAAAACTATCATTTACTCTGCATGATATAAAGTATTTGTTTCCCCCAGAATCCCATAGGTTATCTTTTAGTTTATACTTACTAAATACTGCCAACCCTTTATTCTTATTATCACCCACCCATATATAATTAGGCATACATATTTTAAATTCTTTTGGGTATTCAACTTCATTAGGATTTTCACACTCTTG
>ENA-OWOZ01002778-OWOZ01002778.1-bioreactor-metagenome-genome-assembly--contig:-NODE-2778-length-12504-cov-2.958156_pt1 | contig 12504 bp, 9 predicted proteins | sample MGYA00238140_ERZ651804 | MGnify/ENA primary metagenome ERZ651804 (study PRJEB26910, sample SAMN07631232) | bioreactor metagenome | isolation source: Switchgrass digestor | place: USA: Dartmouth... | reverse complement strand
ATTCGTCGGCATTGACGTACCTGGCGGCTTCCTGTACCTTCCCGTCGGTTATGCTTTCCTCATTGAGCCGGATATTGTCCTTCAGTTTGCCGCTGAACAGGAACACATCCTGGAGCACGACCCCTGTCAGCCTCCGCAGGTCATCTTTCCGGATGTCCCTTATGTTTATGCCGTCTATGAGGATCTCACCTTTCTGTATTTCATACAGCCTGCTGAGGAGGTTGATTATAGAGGTTTTGCCTGCACCCGTGGCGCCGACGATCGCGACGGTTTTGCCTGCAGGCACCGTGAAGCTGACATCGCGCAGGACCCAGTCATCTTCGTTATATGCGAACCATACGTTCCTGAATTCGATCTCGCCTCTGAAGTCATCAGGGATGCTGAGCGTGCCGGAATCCTCTTCGGCCGGAGTGTCCAGTATGAGGAATATCCTTTCGGCAGCCGCCATTGACGCCTGCAGGATGTTGTACTTCTCGGCAAGGTCATTGATCGGATGGAAAAACATGCTGATGTAATTGACGAATGCATATAGGATGCCGAACTGCAGTGTGCCGTCAAGCACTTCGAGGCCGCCGAACCATATCAGCAGCGAGAGGGCTATGTACGACATCATTTCCACGGCAGGGCGGAACAGGCCGAATGTTACGATCTCGCTCATGACCGCCCTGTAGTATTCCCGGCCGGTCTTGTCGAACCTCTCGAAGTTTTCCTTTTCCCTGTTGAACATCTGGATTACACGCATTCCCGAAATGTTCTCGGATATTGCAGCATTGATCCTTGCCAGTGATGTCCTGACATTCCTGTACACTTTTCTTATCCTTCGCCTGAAAAACACCGTCAGCGCTATCACAGCCGGCATTATAGCAAGTGATACCAGCGTCATGGTCACATCCAGCCTGAACATTATCACAACGACGCCTGCCAGTATGGCTAAGTCCTTCAGCAGTGTGACCAGCACATTTGTGTACACCTCGTTCAGCGCTTCCGTGTCGTTCGTCACGCGGGTGACGAGCCTGCCAACAGGGTTTTTGTCGAAATATGAGAGGGGCAGTTTCTGCATGTGCTCGAAAAGTCTCTGCCTGATGTTGAATATGATGGACTGGCCGGCGTAGCTCAGCACGTATATCTGGAGCAGGTTGAAAATGAAGCCCGAGATAACGAGCAGCAGGAAATACATGCCTGTCTTTCCCAATGACGCGGCGTCGCCTTCTTTTATAAAATCATCGATGGCAACACCGATCAGGTAAGGCCTTGCAAGGTCAGCGGCTGTCGACGCGAACAGCAGTACTGCCGCCGATACGAACAGGTACCAGTAATGGGCTGCAAAACCCAGCAGCCTTTTCAGCAGGCGTAAATCATATACTTTGACCTGGGGCTCTTCTTCAGCAAAACCGGTTTCTTCTCTGGCATTGTCATCAGCCATGCTACTCCGCCTCCTCTATTTCATCTGCCAGGAGCTGCCTGGTGTACAGGTCGTGGTAATACCCTTTCTGTCCGATCAGGGACTCATGGGTACCCCTTTCGATGATCCTTCCCTCATCGAGGACGATGATCTCGTCCGAGTCTTTGACAGCTGATATCCTGTGGGAAACGATGATGCAGGTACGCTGTTCCATTATCGATTTCAGTTCCTGAAGGATGGCTTCTTCCGTCCTGGTATCGACTGCTGACAGGCAGTCATCCAGTATCAGTATCGGAGGCGATCCTACTATTGCCCGGGCGATGGCCGTCCGCTGCTTCTGGCCTCCGGAAAGCGTGACGCCTCTCTCACCTACGACTGTGTCGAATTTGCGTGGGAATTCCATTATATCGTCGTAGAGGCGTGCGGTTTTTGCGGCCTTTTCCGTTTCTTCCGCACTGAAGCCCCTGTAAAAGTCGATATTGTTCCTTATCGTATCCGAGAACAGGAACGTGTCCTGCGGCACACATCCTACATTGCTCCGCAGCGATGACAGTGATATGTCGTTTATATCCCTGCCGTATATGAACAGGGTGCCCTCCGGTGCCGGCAAAATCCTCGGAATCAGGTTCACCAGCGTCGACTTGCCGCTGCCGGTCCTGCCGACTATGGCCAGGGTTTTTCCATGGTCAACCGAGAAGCTTATATTTTTCAGCACTGGTTCGCTGCAGCCCGGATACCTGAATGTAAGGTCCCTGAACTCGATGGCTTTGGGTTTTCCGGCACTGTACGCGGATCCGGGGATTATCAGCGGGACGGCTCCGGGTCTGTCAGCTATTTCCGGCTTTTCGTCCATAAGAGCTTTTATGCGGCCGAGAGAGACAGAACCGCGCTTGAATATGTTCGCAACCCATCCAAGGGCGGTGATAGGCCAGATCAGCATTCCGAGGTAGCTGTTGAACGCCACGAATCCGCCGAGCGAGACCGAGCCTTCGATTACGAGCATGCCTCCGTACCAGAGCGCTATGACGAAGGAAAGCGATGATATCAGCATCACGCTCGGGAACATCAGGCTCATCAGTCTTGTGAACCTGAGGTTGGCCCGCCTGTTTGCCTCGTTTATGCGTTCAAAATGTTCCGTCCGGTGTTTTTCCTGTACAAACGATTTGATGACCCTTATCCCCGTAAAGTTTTCCCTGGCAGCCTCCGTCAGGTTCGAAAAAGCTTCCTGCTGCCTCTGGACGGTGCTTTGCATGATCTTCATATATGAAAATACCAAAACGCCCAGGATAAGGATCGGGGCGAAGCTGGCTGCAGTCAGCCTGAAACCGCCCGTCTGCAGCATCATCACGAGTGAAGCTGCCGGCATGAGCAGACAGTCCACTGCAAATATGACTCCCTGTCCCGTGGCCATCGTGACGTTGTTCATGTCATTGGTCACATGCGCCATGATGTCCCCGGTTTTATGCGTGTTGAAATAATTGGCCGAAAGCTTCTGCAAATGGGCGTAGAGCCTGTTCCTGAATGAATGTTCTATGGATCTCGATACGCCGTAAAGAGTGTATCTGAAAAGGAACCGGAATACTGCTATTCCAACGGAAACCAGCAGCAGCGCGGCGGCATGGACCGCCAGGCTTTTTCTTGTCAGCGTTCCGCCTTCCAGCGAGTCTGTGGCGGATTCCAGTATTTTCGGCATGATAAGCTGCAACGTGTCGACACACAGCAGAAAAATTACACCCAAAACGTACCTGTACCTGTTCCTGTGCAACAGATCCCTTATGTACCTCAAACTGCTCATGCAGCACGCTCCTGATGTCGGAAATGTACGGTAATGATTATACCACATCGGCCGCTGCGTTTGACCATAAACATGAAATGCCATATTTGCAGTCTTCAGCCTGATATAGTAAGATATAATAATATAAAGAGATACATGCAGGCCGGTTAGCTGCTTTTATATGGGAACCAAACCGCACTGCAAAAGTGGAGGGTGCCATGGGACTGCACAATTACCTGATGACCGTGCGGAAGCTGAATAATATGGGCCGCTGGTCCACAGACTTTATGCACCAGAGGGCTACTGTAAGCGAGCATTCCTTTTTCGTTGCGCAGATAGGGCAGATGCTGGCTTTGATCGAGGAACAGAACGGCAATAAGGTGGACTGGTGCAGGCTTTTCAGAAAATTGCTCAACCATGACGTGGTAGAAGCAATGACGGGCGACATCATTAGCACAGTCAAATACAAGAATGCGCAGCTGAGAGACATGCTGAGCGTGCTTGAAAAGGAGATCGTCGAGGAAAATCTGCTTGCCAGTATCGAAGAACCATATAAAAGCATCTACAGGGAAATACTCTTCGACGGGAAGGACAGCACGCTGGAAGGTGAGATCCTAAGGTGCGCCGACTACATCGACGCCATAGTGGAATGCATAAATGAAGTGAAGCTGAACAATCTCCATCCCTTCGTCGACAAGTTCCATTCGATTGTCCAAAGACTTGCAGGATCCAGCCTTGTCAGTGTGCAGTATTTCATCAAACAGATACTGCCCGGGATGATAGAGGGCTGCAGTGAACTGGAGAACTATGACAAGTCAGGCGGAACGGAGCCTGATGATCAGAAAGACGAGCAATCAGATAATGAAAATACGGACGAATGAGGTGTATATATGCTGACGAATCTTGATATCAGGAAGATAATCCCGCACAGGTACCCGTTTTTGCTGGTGGACAGGATCATCGAGCTTGAGCCCGGGAAGAGGGCGGTCGGCATCAAAAATGTTACGGCCAACGAACCGTTTTTCCAGGGGCATTTCCCGGATTATCCGATCATGCCGGGAGTGCTGATAGTTGAGGCACTGGCGCAGACCGCCGGCATAGCCGTCAATGCAGAGACCGCGGGAGCCGAAGGAGACGGCGGAGAAGCAAAGCTTGGAGTGTTTGCGAGCATAGACGAAATGAAGTTTAAAAAGCAGGTGCTGCCCGGAGATACGCTGCGCCTTGAGGCCGAGATACTTTCATCAAAGCTTGGGGTAGTCAAGGCGAAGGTCAGGGCAACGGTGGATGATAAGGTTGCCGCTGAGGGCGAGATCCGTTTTGCCATGACCTCTGTAAAAAAGTAAAAAGCAGTCTGTAATTGCAAAACAAAGCATAATATAAAGGAGACCATGTAAATGTGTGGTCTCCTGCTTTTTGCCCTGCCGATGGGGCACCTTCATATAAGCATAATTCCTTATCAGCCGTCAGCTTACCGCAAGCTTTTTTCTGGCTTCGAGGAACAAGTCGCCTATCCTGTATATGTCTCCTGCACCCATTGTGATGACGAGATCGCCCGAACCGACGTTTTTATCAAGATATTCAACTATATCGCAGAAATCCTTCATGTAAATTACTTTTTTGCCTGTCAGTGCTATTTTATCCGCCAGCATCGATGAATTGACCTCGCCGGTGTCCTTTTCGCGGGCGGCATATATATCGGTCAATATGACAAAATCCGCATTAACGAATGATACCGCAAAATCATCCATAAGGCACTTTGTCCTTGAGTAGGTATGGGGCTGGAAAACACACCAGATCCGCGAATGGTTGTATTTTTCGGCAGCCCTCAGTGTTGCTGCGATCTCGGATGGATGATGGGCATAATCATCAATGACCGTAACACCGTCGCTGATGCCTTTTATTTCAAATCTCCTGTGTGTTCCGCCGAATTTAAGCAAAGCTTTTGCCGCAGATGCCGGACTGCAGCCGGCAAGACTGCAGGCAGCGATGGCCGCCAGTGAATTGCTCACATTATGGATCCCGGGCACGCTGAGCTTTATTTCACAGACCGGTTCATCCTCAAGCATCAGGGTATAGGAGGCGCAGCCCTTGTCATTGAATGTGATGCCGGAGGCACTCCAGGTATATTGTCCGTTCCTGATTCCGTAAGTTGTAATTCTGCAGCCGATATCACCAAGTATTTCGAGAGCGTTTTTGTCATCGCCGTTGACTACGATATGTCCGTTTTCCGGCACAAGCTTTGCGAAATCATGGAAGGTGCTTTTAACATCGTCAATATTTTTGAAATAATCTGCGTGATCGAAATCTATATTCAGAATAACTGCGATGCGGGGGTGGAATTTGAGGAAGCTTCCCGTATATTCGCATGCCTCTGCCACAAAGTAATCGCTTTTGCCGATCCTTGTCGTCCCTCCGATGGCATCAAGCTTTCCGCCGATATGGATGGTGGGGTCGAGTTCCTGCTCAAGCATTATCATGGAAATCATCGACGTTGTTGTAGTTTTTCCATGGGTACCTGAAACAGCGACGCTCCAGGGATATCTTTTCATGATCTGTCCCAGCAGTTCCGCTCTGTCGATGCAGGGAATGCCGGCCTGTGAAGCGGCAATGAGCTCCGGGTTGTCGGCCTTGACAGCTGCTGTGTATACCAGCAGGTCTGCTCCTTTCACATTTTCCGCACTATGTCCGATTGTTGTCCTTATACCGATTTTTTCAAGTTTTTGTATGTTTGAAGAGGTGGACATATCCGATCCGGTTACTATGTATCCGCTGTCAGCAAGTATCTCCGCAAGTCCGCTCATGCTTATACCGCCAATACCGGTGAAATGCACCCTCTTGATTTTATCTGTGTTCAGAAGTCCGTCAGTCTGCATCATAACACTCCCTGACAATAATTTATCGATATTTAAATCATACAACAAATAGCTGTAAAAGTAAAACAGGCATCGTATATCGTAAGCATTGACAACTATCTGATATAATATGCCGGTTTTTTTACTTATGACAATAATGCTCCGTGTGCCGTTTTCATCTATTTTTAATATTATGCATTTTCATGTGGTTGTTGGTACTGTATTGGGGGCAAAATGCAACGATATTATCCATTTAATTCAAATTAAATACGAACATTTATTAAATATATTGTGAAATCATTCGGATTATTGTATTATTAGATAAAAAGAGAGGGCTGTCCCATAAAAAAAGGAAATTGTCCCGGAAGTGAGTGGTCATATGGAAAAGCTTCAAAGAAACGAAAGAATATCGATGCTCCAGAGAATTCTGTGCGATTCACCGGGAAAGGTCTTTACCCTCGGTTCTTTTGCCGAAATGCTGAATTGTGCAAAATCCTCGGTAAGCGAGGATATTGATATAATCAGAAGTTCACTGGAAAAGACGGGCACCGGTACAATCGAAACAATATCCGGTGCATCAGGCGGTGTCAGGTTTATTCCTGAGATGTCAGGTGATGCTGTCTTAAAACTGGCAAAGGATCTGAGCGAAGAGCTGTCAAAAAAGGAAAGGATACTGCCGGGCGGATACCTTTACATGCTTGATATAATATATGACCCACAGATAGTATCTGAAATAGCAAAGGTGTTTGCCGGTTATTTCCGGAGCAGGGAGGCCGAATATGTCATAACTGTGGAGACAAAGGGCATACCTCTTGCTTTTATGACAGCCAGATATCTCAATAAGCCTCTGCTGATCGTACGTCATTACAACGAAGCAACGGACGGAGCCTCAGTCAATATAAACTACATTTCAGGCTCATCCAAGAAAATCCAGACCATGGTGCTTCCGCTCAGATCACTCAAACGCAATTCACGGCTGCTGTTTATAGATGATTTCATGAAAGGTGGCGGAACGGCCAAAGGGATTTATGAGCTGGCACGGGAATTTGACTGCGAAGTGGCCGGGACGGGTGTGCTTATCCAGACGGCGGAACCTGGCAGAAAACTTGTGGATGAGTGGTTCTCGCTCCTGACGTTTTATGGTGTCGACGAATCAAACGGTGTCGCTGACATCAGACCCAGTACCGCGGCTGACAATTTCAGCGTACGTGGTTAAATTTATCTGAAAAAAGTACCGGCAAATAAAGGTCTGCAGACCTCAATTTGCCGGTTTTTCATACATGTCATTTCTTATTTCTCCCAGATATATCAAAAAAATATGACAGCAAGGAGGAAAAATTTAAAATATATAGAATATATAATGTACAGTAATTATAGGAAGGTGGTAGCTTAAATGGAAATCACAGATGTCCGCATCAGGAAAATCGACGTTGAGGGCAAGATGAAGGCTGTGGTATCGGTAACTTTTGATAATGAATTCGTAGTTCATGATATCAAGGTTATAGAGAGCCAGAACGGCATGTTTATAGCGATGCCGAGCAGAAAGACCCCGGACGGGGAGTTCAAAGATATTGCGCACCCGATAAATGCAGTCACACGTGATAAAATTCAGAAAGCGATCCTGGATAAATATCTGTCGATGACAACAGCTGAGACTGAAACTGAAGCATAATATTTAAAAGGCACTTTGAGAAGAAGTGTCTTTTTATTCTTTTCTTTTCGTGCATAATGACGTTGAAATGTCAGGTAAAAAGTGCAATAATATTATGCGAAACTCGAAAGGAATCGCATATATTATGGAAAATGTAACCGCACTGATCCTCGCCGCCGGCGAAGGAAAAAGAATGAAATCTGAAAAAGCGAAGGTACTGCATCAGGTCTGTGGCAAAGCCATGATCGAATGGGTCTATGATGCTGCACGCAATGCCGGTATTGATAAATGTGTTGCCATAGTAGGCCATAAAGCAGAACAGGTTATGGAATACATGGGAGACAGGGTCGAGTATGTTATGCAGGAGCAGCGGCTCGGCACTGGTCATGCTGTGCAGATGGCCCGCAGCTATATCGACAAGGGAGGATATATCCTTATCCTATACGGTGATACTCCTCTGATCACATCCAAAACAATAAAAAATGCAATGGAAAAGTTAATGACGGAGAAGCTGAATGCAGTGGTTATATCTGCTGATGTCGAAGATCCTTATGGATACGGCCGTATAGTAAGAGATGCTCAAGGACGTTTCCTCAGGATAGTCGAACACCGTGATGCGAGCGAAGAAGAAAAAAGCATTCGCGAGATCAATTCAGGAATGTATATTTTTTCAGCCGGAGAACTGGCGGAGGCACTGGATCTCCTCAGGAACGACAATGACCAGCAGGAGTATTATCTTACGGACACGCTGGAAATAATGCTGTCAAAGGGATACAAGGTCGGTGTATATAAAGCTGCGGACAGCCGCGAGGTTCTTGGTGCCAATGATCAGGAACAGCTCATGAGGATATCCCGGATCCTGGAGGAAAGGATCGGGAACTGATCATTTGATACTGCGGCTGAAAGTTGCTAATATAGAGAGTGTGCATACTAAATAACAGATAAGCAAAATGAACATCATAATGTACAAAGGAGTATTGTTATGAATCTGCATGGCAAGGACATAAAGATATTTGCCGGTAACTCAAACAGGCAGTTGGCGGAAGAGATCGCTGAAAAAATTGGCCTGCCTCTCGGGGTCGCAACTGTGGGCAAGTTCAGCGATGGTGAATCAGCTGTAAATATTGGTGAGGTTGTCAGAGGGTCCGACGTTTTTGTAATTCAGTCTACGTGTGCGCCGGTCAATGACAATCTGGTCGAACTTCTGATCATGATTGATGCTCTCAAGAGAGCGTCGGCCGGCAGAATAACAGCTGTTATCCCTTATTTTGGATATGCGCGTCAGGACAGGAAGGCCAAAGCAAGGGATCCGATTTCAGCGAAGCTGGTAGCCAATCTGATAACTGTTGCCGGGGCTGACAGGGTGTTGACAATGGATTTGCATACACCGCAGCTGCAGGGCTTTTTTGACATACCGGTGGATCATCTGATGGGTGTGCCGGTGATGGCGAAATATTTCCAGGAAAAATTTGCCGACACCAGTGATGTAGTTGCAGTATCACCGGATGTGGGCAGTGTTACCCGTACCAGGAGATTCGCCGAGTGGCTGGAGATCCCCATTGCCATAATCGATAAAAGAAGACCTAAGGCTAATGTAAGCGAAGTAATGAACGTTGTCGGTGATGTCACCAACAAGAGAGTGGTACTCATCGACGACCTTATCGATACAGCAGGCACTATTACCAACGGAGCGCAGGCCCTTATGGAAATGGGTGCAAAGGAAGTATACGGATGCTGTACCCACGGCGTGCTTTCCGGACCTGCCTGTGAGAGGATAGAAAAATCATGCCTGAAGGAACTGGTAACTCTCAATACCATTCCTCTGCCCAAGGACAAGCCGACCGGAAAGATCACGCAATTGTCCATTGCGGCTATTTTTGCTGAGGCGATCGAAAGAATATATGGAGATATTTCCATCAGCACGATTTTTACGCAGAAAGAATGAGCCGCGCGGAGGTGCTGAATTGGAAAATCTGGTCGTCATTGCCGGTCTGGGAAACCCGGGCAGGAAGTATGAAAATACAAGACATAATGTCGGCTTCATGACTGTCGACCGGTTATCGGAGAAGTTCGGCATAAAAGTGGACCGACTCAGACACAAGGCGCTGACCGGCGAGGGGATGATAAACGGGGTCAGGGTGCTTCTGGCGAAGCCTCAGACATTCATGAACCTCAGCGGTGAAAGCATAAGGGATATCGTGGAATATTACAGGCTGCCGGTGGGAAATCTCATAGTAATATATGATGATACTGACCTGCCGGCAGGCACGATAAGAATCCGTCCCAAAGGCAGTTCCGGGACGCACAATGGCATGAAGTCGGTGATATACCACCTTCAGTCGGATGAGTTCCCCAGGATCAGGATCGGCATCGGAAAGGCTCCCGAAGGATGGGATCTGGCAGACTTTGTGCTTGGAAAGTTTACCACGGATGAGGCAGCCGTTGTGTCAGACTGTATCGGGAGAGCTGCCGAAGCAGCTGCGTTAATCGCCGAAGGCAACATGGAAGCTGCAATGAACAGATATAACGGAGGAAAGTTGTCCAAACAGGGCAATGAAGATATATGACTAATTTTATCGAACCTCTGCTGGAACTCGAAGATTACAGGCGGATACTCTCAAGACTCCGCAATAATTTTGGATCTGTCAGCATAACAGGGCCTTCTGAATCACAGAAGGCTCATATTACGTATGCTCTTAGCCGCCATTGCGGTTTTAAGGGCATTTTTGTCGCCTTCAATGAGATGCAGGCCAGAAGGCTGTTTGAGGATTTCTCATTTTTTGCAGGCGATGATGTGATTTTCTTTCCCACCAAGGAAATTATGCTCTATGACGTCGAGGCGAAGAGCTATGATACTGTCTACCAGCGAATAGCGGCACTTGACAGGATCAGCCGCGGAGACTTCAGCTTTGTGGTAACATCTGTCGAGGCCCTGTCTCACAAGCTGATCAGGCCTGAAATATTAAAAGAATATATAATCACAGCTGACACCGGCTTCAGGATGGATCCTGAAGCGCTTATACGCCGGCTGGTGATTTCCGGCTATGAGCGGACAGAGTCTGTCGACAGGAAGGGTCAGTTCGCAGTCAGAGGCGGCATTATCGACATTTTCCCGATCGATACGGATAATGCTGTGAGGATGGAATTTTTCGGGGATGAGATAGATTCCGTCAGATGGTTCGATACCAACACACAGCGGTCTGTGGGCAGAGCCGACAGGGTCAGGATACTGCCTGCACGTGAATTGATATATGACTCAAAACGAAAAGAAGAATTAATAAGTGCGATAGAACGTGATGCCGCCGTATCAGCGAAGAAGAATCAAACTCTGATGCAGAAAATAAGGGCTGATCTGGAGAGGTTCGATGAATCCTGGTATTTTCCCGGCGTAGACAGATATATACGCTATATCGCTGATGAGTCCTGTTCATTGGCTGATTATACGCCGGATGACGTGATTGTTTTCATGGATGAGCCGGTAAGACAGAAGCAGCGCCTTGACAACCTGCTGCTTGAACATGAGGAAATATGCAAGGCACTCATCGAGAAGGGCAGCCTTCTGCCCCAGGCCGGCGATATGCATCTGGACTATGAAGCGATTTTCAGATCTGTAAAGAAAAACAGGACAGTATATATGAATTCCGTAAATCCCGATGCCATTTCAGCAGCAGAATCACCGTCCTTCAGTATTCCCTGCAGGACCGTCAGCTCATATCAGGGCAGCGTCGAAATGCTGGCGGAAAACCTTTCGGCCTGGAAACAGGGCAAAAGCAGGATTATTCTGCTTTCAGGAACCAGAGGACGCGGTGAGCGCCTTAGAGAATCGTTGCTGGGAAAGGGCATCGAGTCTGTATATATGGATCAGATCGCCCGACCGGTCATGCCCGGTCAGGTCATTATCACACATGGCAGCCTCAGCAAGGGCTTCGAGTACCCGTCCATAGGCTTTGTCGTAGTAAGCGACAAGGAAGTATTCGGTCAGGATAAAAAGAAAACTGCAAAGAGCACCGGCAAGTACAAGGGCAGACCGATCAGCCTGTTCACTGAACTCGATATCGGGGATTATGTTGTTCATCAGACCCACGGCATAGGTCAGTATATCGGTCTGGAGAAGCTGACAGTTGAAGGCGTCAAGAAGGATTATATGAAGATAAGATATCAGGTGGGCGCATTTTTATATATACCCACCAACCAGATGGATCTGATCCAGAAGTACATCGGATCCGAAAGTAAGCAACCGAAAGTCAGCAAGCTCGGAGGATCTGACTGGGCGAAAACCAAGGCAAAGGTCAAGGAGTCCCTCAGAAAGCTGGCAGAGGAATTGATCAGGCTTTATGCCCAGAGAGCTGCAACGAAAGGCTTTGCATACTCGCAGGATACCGTATGGCAGAAGCAGTTTGAAGAACAGTTCCCATACGAGGAGACAGAGGATCAGCTTAAGTGTATAGAAGAGATAAAGCGGGACATGGAATCCGATAAGGTTATGGACCGGCTGCTTTGCGGCGATGTGGGCTTCGGAAAGACAGAGGTGGCGATACGCGCTGTCTTTAAGGCGGCCATGGACGGGAAGCAGGTGGCTTATCTGGTTCCCACAACAGTTCTTGCCCAGCAGCAGTACAACAGCTTCACTGAAAGGATGAGGGACTTCCCCGTAAAAGTTGAGGTTCTTAGCCGCTTTAAGTCTCAGGCAGAGCAAAAGCGAATTCTGAAGGAGGTAAAAGCGGGCAATGTGGATGTGCTGATAGGCACTCACCGGCTGCTTCAGAAGGACATCCAGTTTAAGGATCTCGGCCTGCTTGTAATAGATGAAGAGCAGCGTTTTGGT
>ENA-OWOZ01002777-OWOZ01002777.1-bioreactor-metagenome-genome-assembly--contig:-NODE-2777-length-12504-cov-5.157963_pt1 | contig 12504 bp, 10 predicted proteins | sample MGYA00238140_ERZ651804 | MGnify/ENA primary metagenome ERZ651804 (study PRJEB26910, sample SAMN07631232) | bioreactor metagenome | isolation source: Switchgrass digestor | place: USA: Dartmouth... | reverse complement strand
TTAAGACCGGCATTGACAACTGCCTGCTTTTTCAAAGTATTGGTATAATACTCAAGGGGTATGTTTATATCGGTAAATACTTCAAGGTCAGGCCTCCACTTTATAATGGTTCCAGTACTTTCGTAATCTGCCTTTTGCTTTAACAGCCCTCCGATATTTTCACCCTTTTCAAAATGAAGGTCATATTTATATCCGTCTCTAAAAACAGTAACATCCATATATTCGGAGCTGTATTGGGTAGCACAGCTTCCAAGACCGTTTAACCCAAGGCTGAACTCATAATTTTCACCGGAATTGTTTTTATATTTTCCTCCTGCATAAAGCTCACAAAAAACCAATTCCCAGTTATAACGCCCTTCTTTTTCATTATAATCGAGAGGTATTCCTCTTCCATAGTCCTTTACCATCACAGAGTTATCCTTAAACCGGGTTACTTCAATTACCTTTCCAAAACCTTCCCTTGCTTCATCTATAGAATTTGAAAGTATCTCGAAAACAGAATGTTGGCATCCCTCAATACCATCCGAACCAAATATAACCGAAGGCCTTAACCTTACTCTGTCAGCCCCCTTTAAAGAGGTAATACTATCATTACCGTAATTGTTATTTTTACTTTGTTTTGACATATTGTTGCGCACACTCCTATTAGAAAATTCTATATAAACAAGCCCATTTTCACGAACAAGCTACTCAACATTTACCTCTTTCACTTCGCTAAAAAAACGATGGAGCCAATTTCTAAAGAGAAAATTTCAAAACTTCTGCAATCACTATAAAAATTTAAGATTCTATCTAAACTATAGATAAAGAAAACACCATTGCAAATACATACAATGGAAACCTATACTTTACAAAGTACTTCCTCCAGAATTCAGATTACATCAAACTAATGTTCGTGTCAAGTCGTGAACAATGCAAAACTTCGGTATTGACATATCCAGTTCATAAAAGAGATATATTTCCCAAAATATTTTTATGAAAAATTTACTAATACTAGTTGATTATTTGGAAATATTGTAATATAATTTTAGTGGTAATTAAATGTTTATTTCCCAGATTTGTTAAGTCACATTTTTTACACAAAGTCTCAGTTAAACCTTACATCAATTTTCATCTAAAAACTAAAAAAAGGACTGATTCATATGAAGGATTTAAGCATTACTAAAGCTGAATGGGAAAGCTCTAGAATCGATTCCATTTCCTATGTCGAAAAACTGGAACCTGACGAAATGGAATATTACGTTAGAGACTTTCTGCTTCCCAATTTACAACAGAGTTACAACCAAGTCAAGGACTACATTTCCAACAACATCAGAAAAAACATTTACACAGTGAAAAAACATCTGGCCGACTTAATTGCGAATCAGGACGTAGTTAGAATTTCTACAAGTGAAGACCGTGATTCAAGTAATCTTTCGAGGTTCGGCGCATCGTATTTAATTAACGAAAGCCTAAATGATATTTACCTTTTCTCTACAGTTATGAAATCAAAGATACCACCTTCCGATTCCACTACACGAACGCTTTTTACACTAAATAAACTATCGAAAGATGTTTGTAATTTGCAAAAAGAAATTAAAGAATCAGTAGAGCTGCAAGCAAGAAGCTGCTGTCTGAAATTTTAGACAGCAGTTTTTTATTTATATTCTCTATGATTTCTGTGTTCTTCTTTTTTTTACAATACGGAAAACTGCAGAAGTCATCAATATTCCACAAGCAATTGCACCGGCACATGATATAGCTTCTATTCCGGTGTTTGCAGCTTCTAAAAGATTATTTTCTGCTATGTATTGTGTAGAGTTGTAAATTGCAATCCCCGGAACCAAAGGAAAAATTCCCGGAATTGAAAAAACCATTGCCGGAGCTTTTCTAAGTCTTGCAACACTTTCACTGTACAACCCCACTAAAACTGCACCTAAAAAACTTGAAAATATTACATTTCCGCTAGATTCAAGCATCCAGGCATAGGTAATCCATCCAATCATTCCGGATAAACCAACACATAATAAATTTTTTCTTTCATTATACATTATTCCGGTACATAAACTTGCTATAAACGCTAGAAAAATCTCTCCCATTACTAAATCCATCCTAATCCTAAAGATAATATAATAGCTACTCCTGCAGTTACCGAAACAACTGTAAATATTGCTTCCGTAATTCCAAACTGACTCGATACAATATCACCGTGAAGTGCATCTTTAAGAGCATTTGTAGTTGAAACTCCAGGAAGTAAAATCATAATGGAAGAAATAATTATCCTATATATATTTAAGAAAGGAAAAAGCTTAACAGCTATAACACTCATACTCGCAGCTATCAAGCCCGATACAAAATATTCAAAAAATTTGAATACTCCTATCCTTGACACCTTCTCTTTAGAAATATATATCAGCATCCCAATAAGAAACGCTACTATGGCGTCCTGAACAGTACCTTTAAACAAAAGAGTATATGCAAAAGCAGTAATTCCGGCAACAAGAAGCCTTAATCCGAATTTATAGTCTTTTTCTCCTTCTATCTTTTCCAAGGTCTTAATAGCTTCTTCATAGGACATTGGATTTTCCTGGATACTCCTTGAAAAAGAATTGACCATTTCAATACGGCTTAAATTTACCGTTCTTTCGCTAATCCTCTTCACATAGGAAAGGGGTTCTCCCTCTTTACCTATAACAGTTATAAATATGCTGGTAGGAAGTACAAAACACTCAGCTTCCACTCCATAGCTTCTGCATATTCTACCTATAGTATCTTCAACCCTGTAAATCTCCGAACCGTTTGCCAAAAGTATTTTTCCTGCTTTGATGGCAATATCCATTACCTGATTAATTTTCATACTGCAAAAAACCCTTTTCTATTATCATTTGTATTTTTCAAAAAATATATAAATAGAGTTTAAAATAATATTATTTTCGTGTCAAATTATATTAATCCATATGATACAGATAATAAGCATAAAGGAAGAATTTAAGCAATACAAACCTAAAATGTACCTACAATAAAAATTTCCTATAATAACATAATATATACAACATAAAATAATGACTTATTTATAAAAATATTCATGAGGTGATTAAGATATGAAAAAAAGATTAAGTTTAATATTTTTGTTTATATTTATGTTTTCGGTAAATGCCTTTGCAGAATCACAAACCTACATTGTTAAATCCGGCGACACCATGTGGAAAATCGCCAGCAAATTCCAGGTAGGTACAAGTGAAATAATAGCTGCAAACCCACAGATTAAGAATCCCAATCTCATTTATCCGGGGCAAAAAATAACAATTCCAAATCTGGATGACGTAAAATCCCTAGAAAATGAGGTAATAAGACTTGTAAACGTTGAAAGAGCAAAAGCAGGACTTCCTCAGCTAACCCAAAACTGGCAATTGTCGAGAGTTGCAAGGTATAAATCACAGGATATGATAGACAAAGGATATTTTGCTCACAACTCTCCTACTTACGGTTCTCCTTTTAAAATGATGGAATCCTTTGGTATCAGATACTCTGCAGCAGGCGAAAATATTGCCATGGGGCAGCAAAGCCCTTCCCAGGTAATGAATGCCTGGATGAACTCTCCTGGGCACAGAAATAATATTTTGAGCCCATCCTTCACTCAAATAGGTGTAGGTCTTGCCAAGGACAAAAACGGAAGAATGTATTGGACACAAATGTTCATTAAGCCTCTACCTTAAATACTTATTAATTGTTAACATAAAAGGAGTAACCTTTTTAAACGGATTACTCCTTTTTATAATTAAATCACACGGTTATTTATGCAAATAGTCTATCGGTACATATACCAATTACTCTATTACAATAACAATGCTCTTTCCTATATCCACCCAGTCATACAAAAACTTCGCATGACTGGTATAATTCCTTACACATTTATGGGATTTCGGCACAGTACCTATTGTGCTTGAATATTCCTGCATACCCGGATCTATACGTTTTCCATCCTTAATTATGTAATCCACAGGTACTCCGTGAATGTATGCTCCACCATTAAATCTTATTCCATAAGGCGCATACCCGGCAATTTGCTTTGTAGTGTCACTTAAGTATAAAAATCTGGATACTTTCTCAATTACCATATAATATCCCAAATCAGTAGGCAGTTTATATTTTGCGTTTTCACCGGTTGTAGCATAGGTATAGGATATCAAATTCCACTTTCCGTCAATCAGTTCAAACACTGCTTCATTTTGATTCTTCCTGTCCACCACAATTGCCTTGGTCAAGGTTTCTAAAGATTCTTTGAAGGAAACATACTTTTTAGGAACATAGTATTCACCTTCAAAGTTTAAAGTCCGTACTTTGTAGAAACTTTCCGTTTCTTCCAGCACTGATACTATAGTACCGTCCGAAATATATCGGAACTCGGAATTTAAATTTGGCTGGTAATATGCCGGTGCCGACTGATACCTTTGAATTCCGAACTTATCCTTTGTATTTCCATTATATAAAGGAGCTGTACCCGCGCGGTCCTTATAATTTGAAATATATGCAGTATTATTTGCATCTATTTCTTTTTTGGCTCTCTTAACCGACTCATACATCTTATCAAATTGAAAAGACCTGGTTTGCGCAAGATTGGAAAATATGTACCCTTCCAAAGTTTTATTATCTTTATTCAAAGCCACCTTATACCATTTATCTGTTTTATACTTATCAAGGTATTCTCCCTGAACTTCAGAGATTAGGCTAATCTTTTCAAAATAGCGAGCCTTCCCTATAACTTTCGCCGATGTAGAAGGTTTTTCCCTTATATTAACTCCATCACTCAGTATCAACAGGTAATCGGTCAGAACTTGATATTTATCGTACTTGATATTTAAAACAACTTCTTCCGGCACCTTCGATTGAAAGCTTCTATGTACAACCTCGGTATAATCTTTTTTTACCTTTTCCTCTTCCGTTTCTTTTTTGATTTCAGGTTCTTTTTTAGTCTCAGTTTCTTTTTTGGCCTCTGTTTCTTTTTTGACTTCAGTTTCCTTTTTGACTTCAGCTTCTTCTTTTACTTCAATTTTCTCTTTAACTTCAGTTTCCTCTTTAAATTCAAATTCGCCCGATTCTACGACTGCACCTAATTCAATAAGCTGCTGGATTATCTCTTCCTCTGTAAGTTTTTTATCCTCCAATAATTCACCATTGGTCTCACTGCCCTCGCTGCTGTTTAATAGCTCATCAATTTCAGAATAATCGGAAATTCCAATATTTTCAGACTCTATCTCCGAATTGTAGACATCACCGGATACCTTGTCAGCATACGTTGTTTGTACATTAGTATAATTTTGTCCTTTAGAACAGCCTGTAAACAATATTAAGACAATAACCCATAAAGCAACAGCTCTTATCATGGTATCACCCCCATACTACTACGTATCTTCTTATATTACTTAGACCATTAATGCAATTAAAGAGTTCCTTTGGTACCGGATAAAGCCCTTTAAAAAATATCCTAAAAGCCTTACAATTGCCGTTTCAAAAATAGGGTTTATATTTTTGAGATTGGCTAGTATTTGTGATTGGAAAATGTATCACAAGGCAGATAATAAAAACTATTAAGATACTGTGCAAAAAGGGTAAAAATAAAACTTTGCCATTATAACTGTAAGAAATAACTTATATTATTATTTTATAACAATTAAAACCCCAAGTCAAAATTGCTTTACCATCTTATTTGACCTTATTTTGCAAAATCAATGCTTTAAAAGCTCCGTGCTAATTATCTTTAAACTTTATATATCATAAACAGAAAAATTTCAATTGAACCACTAAAAACATACTTTCTGTCTTTTCAAGGAGAAACCTGTTTATTATCCTATTTCGAACAAATATAATTTGCATTGTAAAAGGGAGGACAAGCCTCCCTTTTACTTTTTAAGTATCAGCCTCTCAAAATCCCATTTGAGAAAGGATTGTAAATAAATCCTTATTTACCTTAAACTTTAGCAGCTTAACTGCACTATGTATTTAGCACTTGCCTCCGTATCCGAAGCCACCGAAAAATCCCGGACAGAAAATAATCAGTATTATAAGTATTATCAGTATCCAGCATAACCAGTCATTGCCAAACCCAAAGCCAACACATCCTCTTTCCTCTGTCATATTAAAATCTCTCCTTTCAACTTTATTTAGCTCATATTAAACTTCATTAGTATACTATTCCCAATCCCCATATTGTGTTACAATTTTTACAGTTGTACAAAAAACTTTGCAATTTTGCCTCAAAAAGCGCAATAATAACAAAATGGAGGTGTATGAAACACTTCCATTTTGATTGCGCCTTTTTCCACCCAAACTGCCGGACAAAAGAGACCAAATCCCCCAATTTGCTTACAAACTTTAAATCTTTTAATCGATATAGCGTTTAAACTTGTTGTAAGCTTTGTATACTTCCTGGGTTTTTCCGATATTGACAGCCTTCTTGAATATAATCGGATTACTCTTCTTAAGGGCAGCCAATTTTTCTTCAATGGTTTTATATTGCTCAGTAACCTTTCTATACTGTTTACACATCAGTTTATTCTTTCTTTGAATTATCCAGTCTGTAAGTAGTGTTCTTGTTAGTGGTTGTTTGGTGCGAGGTTTTCCGAAGGTAAAATATACCCTGTTTCCTATCTTTGCTATCTCATCCTCTGAATACCCTACATTAAGCAATGCATTAATAAAAGCATAGCACATGTTTAAATCATTAAATTCAATAGCTATATCCATTGTCAATTGCGAAGGATTTGAAAACTCTCCCATTTTAAATCCCGTTAACCACCAATGCCTATCTTCCCTGTGGAATAGCTCCTTACCCTTCTTTTTCAAAGAAAAGGCCATACGCATCATTTCGTCATCCCTTATACTCATAAAGAAAGAACCATTAAGCCCCACTATACCTAAATCAATAACCTCTCTATATACGCCAATTTCACATCCGGTATTTAAGCAATATTGCCCCTTCCAAAATTCAATCATCCACTTTTGACCATAACATTCGAAAATGATGGGTTCACAGTCTACTATCATGCTCAACGGTGCCAATGCTTCATCATAAAGTCTACAATACCCGAATTTTCTTTGCCATGGGTCTACTATGGAATAAAAAATATCCTGTTCCGGATCATATTCATAGCCGGCAATTCCAAATACTCCACCCAATTCTTCATTACTTTGAGCCAGACTAATTCCTAAACCTGCTGCTTTACTTGCTTTGGAAAGTACCGAAAATATAGCACCACCCAGAGTAAGAATTATAATAAGCGGAAGAAAAATGTAAAATAAAGCTATAATTATAAAAGATCCAATATCCAAAAGTATAAAATTCATAGAACCTGCCCCAGGTAATATGAAATATCCTATGCCAAAAGCCTCGGGGACAACACCTATCATATAACCTCACTCCCTAAAGATCTCTATATAATAATAGTATTCTCCCGATGTGAATTATGTTAACAGTTTAGAAGAACTTCTGAAGATTTATTAATGGTAGAAAGTCTTAAAAAGAGCTTTATAATTTAATATGCTCAAAAAAAACGCCTCTCCCCTATAAGGAAAGGCATTCGAAAAACGTCTATAATTCAAGTGCAGTTTACTTCATTTACTATAGTCTTTTTCTTAAACTCTGCAATAATCCACACCACAATTGGAATTATGATCTGAAACGGAATTGTGATATAATGATAAACTTCAAGCCACTCCTTCAATTCCATAATACTCTCAAAGATTATATACGAAAAGTATACCATCAGCAGACCAACTTGAATTACAACATTTCTATAATCGTTTAAATTAAATAATCTCTGAAATCCTCTGCATGTTGCAAATAGGCAAATACCGCTCTTTACGAAGGTAGCTACCACAAATATAAACACAACACTGACCTCCAATCTTTGGAGAAAATTACCTACTGAAATATCCCCCACAACTATATAAGAAGGAAAATAATACATTTCAATAGCTTCTCCCAATACCAACACATTTCTTGTTGTCAATACAATAATGACTGTCCCTGCCAACGCTAATCCCCATAAATAAACCTTCCTTGCCGACTTTTTAGTTTTTAAAGTAAAAAATGCACAAATTAAAATTACTGTCTCAGCAAAAGGAAACGTAAAGGCAAAATATCCTGCTTTTAATACTGGCCCAATGCCATTATACAGTATGGGCTTTATATAATTAAAATTTAACTGGGGTATCACCAATATCTGAACTGTAGTTAAAACAATAAAAACTAATGGGATAAAAAATGCACCGGTTCTTCCAATAATCTCAATTCCCATCCTTACAGCCATTATACCAACCAAGCCCAAGCAAAGGTTTATTACAATCATAGGAGTCTCAGGTATCCCCAAGGTATTTGCAAATTCTCCAAAATCCCGTATCACAAGCGCCCCTAGCATAAATGCGTACCCCATGTACAATACAGTTATAAATTTACCGATATATTTTCCAAATACCAGTTCCAATATTTCAAACAGGTCTTTACCTTTAAATAAGGATACTATTCTGGAATATATCAAAATGATAGGTAATGAAAAAAGAATTCCTATTATTGACGACAGCCAAGAGTCATTTTTAGCTTCTCCGCTAATACCCATTATAATAGTACTTCCCATTATAAATAGTGTGGTAATGCAAATGGCTTCTTTGTCATTTAATTTCTCAATCATTATAAAAACCTACTTTCCAAATATTGATTTTAACAAACGCCTGAGAGGATATACCGGACTTGGGATAGGTATACCAAAGCTTAATAATAATCCAATAGATAAGGAAATAATCCCCAATACCATGTTTATAAAAAATTCTTTCCACAACTTTTGCTTATATAATGGAACAAATTCATATATACCCAGTAAAGCGTATGCAGCCAGTACCAGCAAAAACAATCTTAATCACCTTCTTTCAAAGGTCTTGTCAATTTCGCGCTGTTTATAACCTTAACTTTTGTATCTATATTGACTTTTAGATCTTTAAACTCCTCTTCCCAATTCTCCCTAACTTTTTTCCAATAATCAGGTTTATCTTCCCGCAGCTTTGCACCGAATCCAAAGATATCAGTGCCATACTTTGATTGAATTTCCTTAATCAATTTGGCAGCTCTACTATTTAGCATATCCTCAAAATGCTGCTGAAGTTCTTTTCGTCCATCTTCATCGATTAGGTTGCAAGTACCGTTAATTTCGTTTATTGCTGCTTCTATGTCTATGCTTACTTTCATAGTTACATTATTTCCGTGTATATCCGGCTTAATTTTTGTCTTGCTTCTAAAAATCTCCAGTGTGGCATAACTGTTTCTGATCTTTTCTTCACTGTAAATTGCTCCACCTCTTACTTCATTTTTAATAAAGAGCATTGTCTGTGTATCTAAATCATCCAAAAATCCCACAAGTTTGTCTTCTTTAAAAAAAGCGGTACCTGAAATTTTAGCTCGTTTTTCATTATCAGCATTATCTAAGCTTATGGCAGGAGTAACAGCGCAAGACCCTTCCAATCTAAGAGTATTAATAAAATCTCTAAGATCTCCGGACGGAGCCTTTTCCAATCTTGCCTGATTTTCAAGCATTTTATCCAATTGGAAGGATAAGACTTCGTTTGTTATTGGCTTTGCTTCAAATATTTCCTTTGCTGTTTCACCTTTTGAAACCAACAAATAAATGTTTTCTCTGATTTCAATATCGCGGCTGAACCAGTCAATAACTTTTATCAGTCCTTCTTTGGCAATGTCCTGACTAACTATAACTATTTTTGTATGACTCCAATAAGCCTTTTTCCCAATATACACAATTTCATTTCTTACGGCATCAAAAATCGAATCCCCTTCAACCGAAACAATCCTCGTTAACTGTTCAACCTCAGTACCCCCACTTAACTCGACAAGTTCCACAGTAACTAAATATTTTTTATCCACTCCTTTATCAATGGCAACTCCACTTATAATAGTCATGTCATCAATTTCACGATAGTTCCAGCAGCCTGCCGAAAAAAAAGAAGTAAAAATAACAATCAGTAGCAGCAGTACCGTTTTTATAGTTTTCTTCATACTATCTTCTCCTGTTCTTCCCTGCTGTTTGTCTGACCAGATTTCTTGCCGCAATAATTTTAGGCCGTAATGTCATAGTCCACCAAGGTGCTCGAATCCATGCATCTTGACCGTCATGATCTTTTATTCTGGTCAAACTTAACAAATACGGAACACCAAAGGAACGTAAACTTGTAAGATGAATGATTATGCTCATAAAGGCAAATATAACTCCATAAAGTCCTAATAGCGAAGCTGCCAAAAGCAGATAAGAGCGTAAAAATATTGTAGCAGTCAATAACCTCGAACTTAACAGCGTTAATATACCTGACAAAGCTGTTATTACTATCACAGGAGCACTTACCAGCTTTGCATTTATCGCTGCCTCACCCAATACCAAGGCACCGACAATATTAATGGCCTGTCCAATGGCTGAAGGCATTCTTGCCCCCGTTTCCCTCAGGATATCAAAAATCAGAAGCATAATAAAAAAAGATAACGCCGTCGGAAAAGGCACTCCTCTTCTTGATGCCGACAAACTTAACAGTACCGGAGTAGGCAGCATTTCCTGATGATAAGTGACTACAGCCAAGTAAACAGCAGGAATAGTTGCTGCCGCTATAGCTGACGCTGTTCTGATAAATCTATTGAAGGAAGCTAAAATAAAGTTATTGTAATAGTCTTCATTTGATTGCGTAGCTTCAACTAAAAGGTAAGGAACAGTTAAAACTGCCGGACTTCCGTCAACAATGACAGCCACCCTTCCTTCCAGTAGTTTTGCAGCAACAACATCCGGCCGTTCACTATATCCTACCGTTTCAAAAACAGAAAAGGGTGCATCCCGGATAAGTTCCTGAATATAACCGGAATCTATTATGCCGTCTATATTTATTTCATCCAAACGCCTCTCCAGTTCATTTAAAGCACCTTTTAAGACAATATCTTCAATGTAGCAAATGCAAACTTTGGTACGGGTCCTTTCCCCAATTTCCCTGAACTTAGTTTTAAATTCAGGAGTTTTTAACCTTCTTCGAATCAAAGCTAAATTAGTTTCAATAGACTCTGTAAAGCCTTCTCTAGGCCCGCGTACCACTTTTTCCGATTCAGGCTCTGTGATAGATCTTTTTTCCCAACCGTTTGCCCTAATTACCAATGCCTGCTCATAACCGTCGAGAAAAAATATTACATCTCCGCTAATAACAGCTTGTACCACATTATCAATATCCTCATAGACTTTAATGTAATTGTTAATCAAAATTTTGTACTGTAACTCATCCAATAAGTTATTAACGGATATCCCCTGGGATAAATCGTTATCCAGTACAGGCTTAATAATATTTTCATTTATAATTTCCTTATCAATCATTCCTTCAAAATAAATAATACAGCACTTTGCAGCCGCTAAAAATTTATTTTGAAAGCGTCTGACAACCAATGTTTCGTCGTTGGAAAAAATACTTGTAATAAGATCTATATTATGCTCTATTGATTTTCTCAATTTTTTAGTTTGCTCGGATAAATTGCTTTCTGCATCAATATTATTACTACTCGACTTTTTTTTCTTATCTTTGCCAAACATAAAATCACCCAGATTGATTATTGACATCAAAACATACATTTAAACATTATGCTTTGAAATATAAGAATACTCTTGCAATATAACTCAGAATATAATAAAATATATTAAAATATTATTATTATTAAAATATGGTAAGTCGATGATAGGGAAAATAGTGGACACTTTCGTATAAGAGAGTTGATGGATGGTGCAAATCAACCGAAGTACACTTAATTCCACCCTTGAGACGTTGGTGATGAGCCAAACCGCTGCAACGGTTATTGCAATAAGTGAGTTAGAATTTCTAACTAATTTAGGTGGCACCACGGGTATAATCTCTCGTCCTTAATGTTTTAAGGGTCGAGGGTTTTTTATTTATACTATTGCGTACATACATATTTCGGATACCGAAACTTTAAAAGCTAAAAAAATTAACCCAAAAATAAATATAAGGAGTGGATAATATGAAACCAGCAATCAAACCAGCAAATCCTTGCTTCTCATCCGGTCCATGTGCAAAGCATCCCGGATTTGCAATTGATGAACTAAAGGATGCTCCCTTAGGAAGATCTCACAGGAGCAGTCTTGGAAAGGAAAAGTTGGCATTATCTATAGCCAAAACAAAAGAAATACTTAATATTCCTGAAGATTACAAAGTGGGTATAGTCCCCGCTTCCGATACCGGTGCTTTTGAAATGCTCATGTGGAATGTTTTAGGCCCAAGACCGGTAGATGTTTTAGCCTTTGAATCTTTCGGTAAAGGCTGGGCTAATGACGTTAAAAATGAGCTTAAATTGGAACAGGTTAATATATTATCTGCCGATTATGGTGAATTACCGGACTTAAGCCAAGTAAACTTTGACCACGATGTGGTATTTACCTGGAACGGTACTACCAGCGGTGTAAAAATCCCTAACGGTGATTGGAT
>ENA-OWOZ01002776-OWOZ01002776.1-bioreactor-metagenome-genome-assembly--contig:-NODE-2776-length-12505-cov-3.643466_pt1 | contig 12505 bp, 10 predicted proteins | sample MGYA00238140_ERZ651804 | MGnify/ENA primary metagenome ERZ651804 (study PRJEB26910, sample SAMN07631232) | bioreactor metagenome | isolation source: Switchgrass digestor | place: USA: Dartmouth... | reverse complement strand
CTGATGGCATATGAACTTGGCTGCAAAGGCGTGACAATCTACCGAGACGGCAGCAGGGAGGAACAAGTGCTAAATAAGGGTACAAAAGATAAAGAAAAAGACAAGACCGAAGAAAAGACGCTGCCTCCACGCTGTGAAGATTGCCCAATAACCAATGTAATTCCGGGAAGCGAAATCAAACCGAGGCCAAGGCCCAGTGTAACCTACGGCAATACTGAAAAAGTAAAAATCGGCTGCGGCAATCTGTATATCACTGTGAATTCAGACGAAAACGGAATTTGTGAAGTATTTACCAACCTTGGTCGCGCAGGGGGCTGCCCTTCTCAGTCGGAGGCCACAAGCCGCCTTATCTCAATGGCCCTTCGTTCTGGAATTGACGTCAAGGCCATAGTTGAGCAGCTAAAGGGCATACGCTGTCACTCTACCTTGCGTCAGATGGCAAGCAATAAAGAAATAAAGGTGCTTTCGTGCCCCGATGCTATAGGTCGGGCCATTGAACGCAGCTTGGGTTTAGCAAAAGGCAACGGAAACGGCAATAGCCATGAATCAAACTACGCCTATATTAAACGTTATGTAGATGCCGGTAATGATGAAATGGCCATATCCAATGATGAAATTGGTTTAAATGCAAATAAGCAGCCCGTAAAAGGCGCCGCATGTCCTGAATGCGGTAATACGCTGGAACATGAAGGCGGTTGCGTCATATGCCGCAGCTGCGGCTACTCCAAGTGCGGTTAATAAATACTAAAAGCTCTCTTAAAGCATATAGCTTTAAGGGAGCTTTTTGATTGTGAAACAGCAAGGTTTCCGGAGCCCAACAGCAATCCTCGATTGCGTTATCGTGTGGGGTTCTTATTGAAAGCCTGTAGCAAATCTATTGAGGCAGACTGGACGGCTTTTCGCCCATAAGGCCGTAAAAGAAAAGCGAAGACAGATCTTGCATTGCGGATTTTGGAAGCTTTGAAATCAAGTCATGTTGACTTATAGCTCTTGTAAAAATGGTTATATAAAACAAAAAGGCTTCATTTGAGATGTCTTTGTTTATATAACCTTCCCTGCGGCCTTTGTCAATAAGGCGTATCATCAATGGAATAGCTCTATTCTTATAAAAATCATCGATAAATTGCTGCATGTCTTTATATGTTGAGAGAAGGGTTTGTATAAATTCATAATTCATCATTTTTACAGATTCACTTTTATCAAAGACAATTTTCTCTATAATCTCCAGGAAAGTCAATTCTTCTTCTAATAGGCTTTCATATTGTTTGAGCTTTTCCTCTAAAAAATCTTTAATAGACTCTTTTAAGAGATTTTCCTTACTGCCGAAGTAATTGTATATAGTAACTTGGGACACATTAGCTTTTTTAGCTATTTGGGCAATGTTGGTTTTTTGCACGCCGAAAGTTGAAAAAAGCTCAAAGGCAGCTTTGCAGATATTTTTTTTCTTAAGCATTGTTCTGCGCTCAAAGCCGTTCATATATATGCACCTCGTACCTATGATACTAAAAATAATGAAATATATCAATAAAAATATTTCAAAACTCATTGTCATAAGTTTGCAATTTTGATATTATGAAATAAAACAATAAAAATATTTCATAAATATTAGTAATAAATTTATTGAAGGGAGGGCTATAGTTGGAACCAATAATAGTCGCTGAATCTTTAAGTAAAACATACAAGATGGGTGAAGTTGAAGTTAGAGCTTTAAAAGAGGCAAGTTTTGAAATAATGGAAGGAGAGCTAATTGTGGTACTTGGTCCCAGCGGTTCCGGCAAAAGCACCTTGCTTAATATCATAGGAGGAATGGATAAACCCACCGGCGGAAGACTCTATTATAAGGGAAAGCCTTTACATGAAGCTGATCAAAGACAGCTGACATTCTATCGCCGAAATGAGGTAGGCTTTGTTTTTCAGTTTTATAATTTGATGCCAAATCTTACGGCTTTAGAGAATATCAACCTTTCGGTACAGATAGCAAAAAATCCACTTTCTGCCGAAAAATTGTTGGAACAGGTGGGTCTTGGAGAAAGAGGCAACCATTTTCCATCACAGCTGTCCGGTGGAGAGCAACAGCGGGTGGCCCTTGCAAGGGCTCTTGCAAAAAATCCTCAGATGCTCTTGTGTGACGAGCCAACAGGAGCTTTGGACTTTAACACCAGCATTCAAGTTTTAAGTCTACTTAAAAGTTTTTGTGATATATATTCAAAAACTGTTGTTATCATCACCCACAACAATGCCATAGCTCAAATGGCTCATCGTATTTTCTACTTAAAAGACGGCAGGCTGGAGAAGATTGAAAAAAATGAAAATCCTCTTCCGCCGGAGAAGGTGACCTGGTAATGCTTTTTCAAAAAATGCTAAGGGATATTATAGAAAATAAGGGGGCATATATGGCCTGCATGGTTATCATAACTATGGGCCTTTTGATATTTACCGCCTTTTCTACCATGGTGGAAACTTTGCAAACTTCCCAGGAAAGCTTTTATAAGAGCCGGAATTTTGCAGATGGTTTTGCCCAAGTACAAGCTATATCCAGAGATGACATAAAAAGACTGGAAGATATAGATGGAATAAAGGAAATCCAGGGCCGCCTTGTAAAAGAAGTGATGGTATATGAGCCAGAAAGTGAAGAAAATATATATTTGCGCCTGGTATCAGTGGAGCCAGGTATTCAAAATCCAATAAATAATCCACTTTTAAAAACGGGTTCTCCCCTTGAAGATAATGTTTTAAATATTTGGGTGGACAATAAGTTCTTTGAAGCCAACAATCATCGTCTAAACGATGAAATAGAGATAATAGCATCAGGTAAGAAGCATAAACTTTCCATAGCAGGAGTTGCCAGCAGTCCAGAGTTCGTATATGCTCTTCGCACTGCAGCAGATATGTTTCCTTCTCCTGAAACTTTCGGCATCGGTTTTATCCATTTAAAGAATATGGAAAAACTTTTTCCCGGCGAAAAAGCGTATAATGACTTGGTTTTTACTTTGGAGCCCGGTGCTGATTTTGAAAAAGTTAAAACTGAGCTTGAAATAAAGTTAAAGCCTTATGGCTTAAAGAGTTTGATTCCACGGGATGAGCAAATAAGTCACTTGCTTTTGAGTGAAGAGCTAAAAGGCCTTGTATCCATGTCAAAAGCTATGCCCATCATGTTTCTTTCAATTGCTGGTGTAATCCTGTATATTACGCTCAAAAGACTTATCGAACAGCAGCGTGGCCAGATAGGAATTTTAAAAGCACTAGGCTATACATCTAAAGAAATTCTGTTTCACTATATGTCATATGCTATAATTATTGGCCTTGCAGGAGGTGTGCTGGGCATTGCGTTGGGAGGGATTCTTTCGTATCCCCTAACATCAATATATCAAGTATTTTTTAACTTGCCGGGGCTTGAAGGCAGATTTTCACCATTTCTTGTAATTTCAGGTTTGATTATGAGTATCAGCTTTTCACTATTAGCAGGCTTTCAAGGCAGCAGGCAGGTTTTAGCTTTAGAGCCTGCGGAAGCAATGCGGCCTCCCGCACCCGCGCAAGGTAGGCGAGTTCTGCTTGAAAAAATCGGCATAATATGGCGAAGACTTACCGTGCAGCAAATGATGGCTGTTCGAAACATGTGGCGAAATAAAGGGCGCAGCTTTTTTATATTTCTTGGGATAATGGTTTGTTTTGCAATTTCCAGTTTAACCTGGTCCATGAATGATATGATACAAAAGATGATGTACGATCAGTATGAAAAGGTGGAGGTATATGATGTAAAGATAAGCTTCGCAAGGGCTATGGCACAAAAAAATGTAGTTCGGGAACTGGCGGCCTTTCCTGGAGTAAGCCGTGTAGAGCCTATGGCGGAAATTCCCGTCACATTAAAAAACAAGTGGCTAGAGAAAGATGTGGTAATACTTGGCCTTCCTGAAAAAAGCAGCCTTTATAATATATTGGATAATGAGTATAACAAGGTAGCACCACCTAAAAACGGCCTACTGCTCTCTGAACGGCTGGCCCAGTTACTTGATGCAGAGCCGGGCACAAGGCTTACGGTAGAAACTGTTATGAAAGCAGATGGCAAAGACGGCGTTTTACAGGTAGTAGGAATCATACCTCAATACTCGGGCACAAATGCATATATGGAAATCGGTGCTCTACAAGATTTCCTACAGCAAAAAGGTCTTATAACTTCGTGTATGCTAAATATCGATAAAGATGGTATTGCTTCATTTCGACAAAAATATCTGCACAGCGATACTATAAGTTCTATTGATGAGAAGAGCCAACGGCTCGATAAGTTCAGGGAAATGATGGGCTCATACGGCAGCATGGTTTATTCTTATGCAATGATAAGTATAATCATAGGTTTTGCTATAATTTACAGTTCCTCTGTCATTACATTATCGGAGAGAAGCCGAGAACTGGCTTCCATGATGGTCCTGGGCATGACGCCTCAAGAAGTTCTGTCAGTAGTCACCTTTGAACAGTGGTGTCTAGCGGTGCCTGCGATGTTGCTGGGTATGCCTTCGGCAAGAATATTAATGGCAGGCCTTTCTTCAGCTATGAGCACTGATATGTACACAATTCCAGAGCGCATTACCTCTATGGCTTTGCTGCTGGCTTTTTTTGTAACTGCTTTGTCAGTGTGGATAGCCCAAAGAGCTGCAGCAAGGAAAATCAGGAGTTTAAGTTTAGTTGAAGTATTAAAAGCCCGAGAGTAAAGAATGGAAAAAGGTATATGCATGCCCTATATGCTGCCTTTGTTTGTGTAGGCGAGGAGTAAAAACTAAAGGAAGAGAGTGAGGAATGTGAAGGGGAAAGTTAAATTTGTCGGAGTAATTATTATAGGTATCATTCTGGTTGCTGCTATTTTATATCAATCTACAAAACCACTTAATGCAGAGCTGCTTGAGATACAGCCGCAGTCTATAGCAAGCACATTTGTGGAAGAGGGGAAGATAGTTCCAGCAGATAAATCCCCCGTTTATAGTCTCATAAGCGGTGAGATTGTAAAGCTTAATGTGGAAGAAGGTAAGCAGGTTAGCAAAAATGATTTACTAGCGGTAGTGGATTCTACGGAATTAGAGTTTCAGCTTAAGCAGATGGAGGCAGAACTTACAAGCCTTAAAGGGGAAGAAGCTGATAGGTATAGAAAACCTTTAGAATCAAGTATCAAAAGCCAGGAGCTTTTAGTAGAAAAGGCTAAGCTGGATCTTGCGGCAATTGAAGAGGATTTTAAGAGAATAGAAAACTTGTATCAGGAAGGTGCAGTTTCGGCAAAAGAATATGAAGATGCACAAAATATGCTGGAGACTGCAAAGCTAAACCTTAGGCAGCAAGAAGAAGCCCTAGCACTGCTTTATGAATCATCTGAGCCAACCAGTGGTTCAGAGCAGTTTTATGCAGGAAGAGTGGAAGCCCTGCGGTCGCAAATGGAACTCATTAAATATCGCATAGAAAAATGCCGCATTACTGCTCCGGCAGAAGGAATCGTGGCAAATCTTGCTGTGACAAAAGGCGATGTGGTGAACCCTGGTCTGAAACTACTGGACATTTTTACAGGTGACGAGTACTTGGTAGAGGTTTTTATCCTTGCAGAATCAGCAGCAAGTGTTACAGAAGGCATGAAAGTAAAACTGATTCAAGATAGAAAAGGTGAAGATGTTTCTTTTGAAGGAGTAGTGGAAAAAATTGCACCTGCTGCAGTCGATATGATATCAGCCTTGGGCCTTGAAGAAAGCAGGGTGAAAGTAACTATAAAGCCTGAGTTTCCTGAAAACTTTCGCGTATTTGCCGGAATCGAATTGGATGTTGAATTTACTACAGATAAAAGGGAAGATGTCCTAGCTGTCCCCAAAAATGCTCTATTTCCCTATGAGAAAGGCAAAGCTTTGTGGAAAGTAGAAGGTGGCAAAGCTAAAATACAGCCTGTAGAAACCGGATTTGAAAACGATAGCCACGTAGTTATAACAAAGGGCCTTGCCCCAGGGGACTTGATTATCTTAAATCCCCAGCTAGATGGCCTAAAGGAAGGGAAAAAAATAAATAATATTAAGTGATGCAGGACATTATGTAAAGGCTTGGATATTGCGAAATGTTACAGAAAATGGAGCTATGGCTTTGATGGTGAGGGAATTGCAAAAAAGTATATGCTAAAATGAAGGAGATTACCATAAAAAGGGGCTAAAACAGCCCCTTTTTATTACCTGTGTTTTAATTCATATAATTCCTTCAGTGGCGGAATGTTTTCAATCATGCCTTGTTCTAATTTTCCCCAAATTACGCCTTGTGATGGTTTGGGAATATTAGAATTTGTATTTATTACTCTAGTAGGTGTAACAATATAATCTACGATAGTATCATAAGGAGTAATTTCTATATCTATGTCAACAACTTGGCAGTCGTGACCTGCGGCGATTACAGGTGTTTTGGAATCTACGGCCTGGATTTCCCACAGCATTGCCCATTCTAAGTCAAAATATCCATGTCCCTTGCCGAATCGGATTCCGGAAGGAGTGATGGCGGAAGCGCCTGTCACCAGCAAATCAACTTTTTCAAGCTTTGCCTTAATCTCTTTTAGCGAAATGGGCTTCATGAATTTTTCCATGCCATCTAAAGTAGTAGCCAGCTCTTCCATGCCTTCTGGAACATCTCCGGGGTAAATTACCTGAAACCCGCGGTTTATGCCATAAGTTGTAGTGAGCAATGTTTTTTTGTCTTTGATGGCAAATTCCCTGAGCCGTTCCATATTGTTGTCAGGAGTTATAAATATTACCCGGGCATTCTTGTAAATGTCCAAGTTTCTAATAAACTCGGCGCCTTTGTCACTGCCTTCGTAATCAGCTATAAATTCTGCAAAATTCCAATGAAATCTTGAATCAGGCTTAGCTACCTTCCTTAATTCTTCCCACACTTTTTTCCTGGCTTCATTGCGATCCATATAAATGCACCCCTTTACTTTTACCATAAGCTCTTATTTTTAAAGTCGACTATGTTGTACCAAAGCTGAAAACCGAAATCCACTATTAAACCAATTAAGCAAACCCACATAAGTATACTGAAAAAATTTGCTGAATAAATCATATTAACCTCCCCTAATCAACGGCTTTTATATGTTCTTTAAGTTTATTAAAGTCAAATTTTGCAGGTGAAATTTTAGCATAGGCAAATATAACAGCCGAAGAAACGATGATGGCAGTCGTAAAACTTAATAGGTTTTGATTGTTAAGGAACAATGGAAGACCCAGTAAAATTCCTAGAATTGTACCCGCTGCTGCAGCACTGCCGCTGATGTTAGGGCTAAACAGCCCCGCAATAACTGGAATAACAGCTGCGGCAGCTACCAAGTCGGCTGTCAGCAATAAAAACAGGATGGACGGAGCTTTAAAGGCAACTAGCATTGCCCCGACTCCAAAGACGATGGTAGAGATTCTGCCAACGAACACGGCCTTTTCTGGAGCTAAATTAGGCATAAAGCTTTTGATTATATCAAGAGAAGCTATAGATGAAAAACCTGCTAGGGCGTCGGAAGCCGTAGAAGTTGCTGCAAGGACCACTATCATCATAAATATCATTGAAGCCCATGGGGGCAAAAGGTGATGGGCCATAAGGGCAGTGGCAATAGAGGGATGGGGCAATTCCATATTGTATGCTACTGCCATTAGCCCAAAAGATGCTGCAATAATTGTCATTGGGAAAGTCATTAAGGATGAACTGAGCAGTCCCTTTTTCACAACTCTAATATCTTTTGCAGAATATACTCGCTGCCACAGGGCCTGATTTAAGAGCTCTGCTGCAGATACGGCTATGATGATCATAAGGGCAAATTCCATTCCGCTTGGATTAAACACATTGAGGAACTCCGGAGCGTGCTCTTGTATTCCGCTGTATATGGCTACAGGGCCGCCGGAATTTTTAAAGGCTATGATGGCAGTTATGAAAAGCATTGGAGTAATGAGAATCGCCTGCAGGCCGTTTGTAAATATTGCAGCGCCTAACCCGCCGTAAGTAGTATATATGATAACAGGGACACCGATAATTAAAACACCTATATGAATAGGTACCTGACCTATGTAATTAAAAGCAATACCTGCACCTATGAGATTAGCAGCTAGTAAACAAAACATATAAACAATGCTGACAAAAAGCACAACAACATACATTAGATTTCCGTATCTGACTTTGGCATATTCTCCGATGGTGTTACCTTCAGGAATCAATTCTTTAATGCGACCTGAAACCGGCAAAAAAGCAATATATGATAAAGAAATGGCAAGGCCGTATCCTATCATAGATGTAAGCCCTTGTAAATATGCCATTTCTCCCGGAGAGAAAATTAGGCCAGTCCCTACGGCATAGGCTATGAAAGTTGCGGTCATAAATGCTGTAGTGATGTTTCGGCCTGCGGTAAAATATGAGTCGCTGCTTTGTATTTTCCTTTTACTAAAAAGGTAACTTAACCAGGTAATTGAGCCCATAAGTGTAAGGCTTAAGATAATCATAAGGACTCCAAAAGTGGGCATGATAACTCCTCCTTTGAGAAATAAAATTAACTAAATAACGAACAATACAAAAACAAAATTAAAAAATGTACGTATCTAATTAAAGCACTAAATGCTACCTTTGTCAATGGATAAAATCTTTTTAAAATAGAATATAAAGATAAAAAATGAGATTATGTGACTAAAATGTCGCATAATCTCATTTATGTAGCCCGGCTATAGATTATAAGGTTGAAATTTATATGTGAAAAACTTTGCTGTCCGTTTATCCTTGACCCAGCTGATGCAGTACTTGAGGTATTGCTTCAATGAGGACAAAGATGCCTATGCCCACAAAGAGAATCCCCGCTGCCAGTTTTAGGTATGTCTGGGGAATATATCTGCACACCAGTTCTCCGAATAAGGCACCGATAAATGTAACGAGGACCAGTGCAAGAGAAGCTCCCAAGAAAATAGGCAAGGGCTTTTTATACTGTGTTACTAGAGTAAATACGGCAAGCTGTGTTTTGTCGCCAAGTTCTGCTAGGAATAACATCCCAAAAGCCATAAGAAAAAGTTTTAAGTCCAAAGAAAACACCTCATCTTTTGTTAGTAATTAAATCTCTCTTTCCGGTACAATTAACAAAAACGAGTTAGAAACTGCAGAATAAAGTGCTATGAACATAATAAATTTAGGTGTGATTTGATTCTAATCTGTATAATTCCCCCTTTCGACAAAAAATAAAAGACCTCTATTCCAAATAATTAAACTGGAATAAAGGTCTCATTCCCGCAAGCGGTGAAAGCCCAGGCAAAGGATTTGCCAGCATGTTGGACTTTCAAAGGCAAAAGCCCGAACTACTCCCCTTTATTGCATCTTGTACCAAATACCAACTATACCAATAATATACCAAGATTTTGCGCCCCAATCAATACCTTGATGATGTGACGTGAACGGTTTTGCAAAGTAAAAAGTAGCCTCAGTCCTTGTTGACACTGATACTAATCTTTGATAAACTTTGGAATAATAATCGTAGATAAATTACTGGGGGCGATTTTTTGGATAAGTTTGTTAAGGAGGGTTTAAGCTTTGACGATGTCTTGGTAATACCTTCAAAATCCGAGGTATTGCCAAAAGACGTGGATATTTCCACTCGATTGACTAATAAAATAAAACTGAACATACCTATTATCAGTGCAGGAATGGACACTGTAACTGAGGCCCGTCTGGCTATTGCCATTGCCAGAGAGGGCGGTATAGGCATTATTCATAAAAACATGTCTATTGAAAAGCAAGCCTTGGAAGTGGACAAGGTTAAGCGTTCGGAACACGGGGTTATAGTTGATCCCTTTTATCTATCACCGGATAACCTCATTGGAGAAGCTTTAGAGCTTATGGAGCGGTATAAAATATCCGGTGTGCCCATTACCGAGGGAACAAAGTTAGTGGGCATTCTGACTAATAGGGACCTTCGCTTTGAAGAAGACAAGAGCAAAAAAATTAGGGAAGTTATGACCAAAGACAACTTGGTGACGGCACCTGAAGGTACTACCCTTGATGAGGCCAAAGAAATCCTCAAAAAGCACAAGATAGAAAAACTCCCCATAGTCGATGAGGACTTTAATCTGAAAGGGTTAATAACAATTAAAGACATTGAAAAAGCCATCAAATATCCCAACTCAGCAAAAGATCAAAAAGGAAGGCTGCTGGTAGGTGCAGCTGTGGGAGTTACAAGAGACATGGAAGATCGCCTGAAGGCATTGGTAGAAGCTAAGGTGGACGTTGTAGTTGTGGATACTGCCCATGGGCATTCCAAAGGCGTCATGGAGGCAGTAAATAGAATTAAAGAGCATTACCCGGAACTTCAGGTAATAGCAGGAAATGTAGCTACGGCTGATGCTACTCGCGATTTGATAAAGGCTGGGGCAGATGCGGTAAAAGTTGGCATGGGCCCTGGCTCCATATGCACTACGAGAGTAGTAGCAGGGATAGGAGTTCCCCAAGTGACGGCTATTTATGATTGCGCACAGGAGGCGGCAAAATACAACATACCTATTATTGCCGACGGAGGAATCAAGTACTCAGGTGATATAGTAAAGGCTATAGCAGCCGGGGCTGATACTGTAATGATTGGTAGTCTGTTTGCCGGCACTGAGGAAAGTCCCGGGGAAATTCAAATCTATAAAGGCCGCAGCTTCAAAGTATACCGCGGCATGGGCTCTATGGCAGCAATGGAAGAGGGCAGTAAAGACAGATACTTCCAGGAAGATGTCAAAAAACTGGTGCCTGAAGGCGTTGAAGGACGAGTTCCATATAAAGGGCCCCTTTCAGAAACCGTATACCAGCTGGTAGGCGGTTTGCGGGCTGGTATGGGTTACTGTGGAGCTAAAAACATTCAAGAACTAAAGCAAGCCAAATTCATCAGGATAAGCGATGCGGGCTTGAGAGAAAGTCATCCGCATGACATATATATTACCAAAGAAGCTCCCAATTACACACAAATATAGGACTGGCGTGGCCAGTCCTTTTTTTGACTATATTAATCCTTCTTCTTCTAAGAATTCTCGGGCAACATCTTTTGGTTCCCGCTTGTCTAAATCTACTGCTGCATTTAGCTCTGCCATTTTAGCATCATCAATGCGGCCGGCTAATTTATTTAGCACTTCCTCTAATTCCGGATGTTTCTCTAGAACTTCCCCGCGCACTATAGTAGTTGCATCATATGGTGGGAAGAACTGCTTATCATCTTCTAAGATCACCAAATCAAAAGCGGCAATTCGACCATCGGTAGCAAAACCACTTATTACGTCAACACTGCCCTGAACAAGGGCTTGATACATTAATGAAGGATCCATGCCTTTTGCATCTTTGAATTCAAAGCCGTAATGCTTGCTGAGACCGGGATAGCCGTCATCTCTTTCAATAAATACATACGTGCAGCCGAGAGTCAATTCATTGGCTACTTTGGCCATGTCGGATATGGTCTTTAAATTGTATTTTTCAGCTGTTTCTTTAGTTACTACCATAGCATAGGTGTTGTTAAAACCATAGGGCTTCATCCATTTTATATTAAACTGCTCATCGAATTCCTTTTTCACGATTTCATAAACCTCATCTGGATCCGTCATCGGCTCCATTCCCAAATTTATCAGGCCTGTGCCCGTATATTCTAAGTATAAATCTATTTGACCGGATTTTATGGCATTAAAAATGACATTTGCTGCAAGATTGGTCTGGACACTCGTTTTTAAGCCGGTGTTTTCCTCAATGAGAATACTCAGCATCTCGGCCATGATGAACTGTTCGGAAAAGTTCTTGCCGCCGATTCGTATTTCTTCAGGCTTTTTGGTGCCTCCGCATCCGGTGGTGGCGGTTATTAAAAATATACCCATCAACAATATGCAAGCAAGAAGCTTTATACCTTTTTTCACTTAAATCCCTCCTGAATCTATCTTTTTTTCCGAAGCCCTTTCGGTTTAAGCGCATTTTCCACGTAACCTAATACCTGGTCTGCCAGAATCGCAAGTATTGCTGCTGGCAAGGCTCCCGCTAATATCATCTCATTCCTGTACAATTGTATTCCGGAAAAAATCAATTCCCCGAGGCCGCCTGCCCCGATATATGCGGCAATTGTGGTGGTACCTATATTTATTACCGTTGCGATTCTGACTCCCGCCATAATTACAGAGAGGGCTTGAGGCAGTTCCACCATTCGCAATATCTGCATGTTGGTCATGCCCATCCCCCGTCCTGCATCTATCATAAAGGGGGATACCTCTTTGATGCCGGTGTAGGTGTTTTTCACAATGGGGAGCAATGCGTAAAGGAAGAGGACCAATACGGCAGTTCGTTTGCCAATGCCCAAAAAAGGTATGAGCAGGCCGAAAAATGCGATGCTGGGAATGGTTTGAAAGACACTTGTCACAGCAAGGACTATATTGGCCAAATGCTTATTTCGAGTTAAGGCAATACCCAGGGGAACTCCGATTGCTATTGCAGTAAGAATTGCAGAACCCGTCAATTGCAGGTGCTCCAGGGC